>ERZ894240.1820-NODE-1820-length-11121-cov-39.339237_pt1 | contig 11121 bp, 8 predicted proteins | sample MGYA00380298_ERZ894240 | MGnify/ENA primary metagenome ERZ894240 (study PRJEB32331, sample SAMN06328419) | human gut metagenome | biome: human gut microbiome; feature: stool | host: Homo sapiens | collected 2014-06-27 ...
AGTTGTTGTTGACCCTGTAAAGGTAGTAAAAATTCAGCTAATCACAACGGGTCAATTTGATACATCAACCCTGCTGTGTTGTTGTTGACCCTGTAAAGGTAGTAAAAATTCAGCTAATCACAACTATTTTGAACGACATTTTGATTGATGTCTGTTGTTGTTGACCCTGTAAAGGTAGTAAAAATTCAGCTAATCACAACAGGTACCTTGCAGACGCAAAAAGCCGAATGGTTGTTGTTGACCCTGTAAAGGTAGTAAAAATTCAGCTAATCACAACTGGTCGGACGCGACGTCTAACACCTTGAACGTTGTTGTTGACCCTGTAAAGGTAGTAAAAATTCAGCTAATCACAACTGATAAAAATCATAATTCACAATTGTTACAGTTGTTGTTGACCCTGTAAAGGTAGTAAAAATTCAGCTAATCACAACGGTGTTGCCCCGGATGATAAGGCAGTTGCGTTGTTGTTGACCCTGTAAAGGTAGTAAAAATTCAGCTAATCACAACAGTATTTGCGAACACTAAAAGATATTTCTGGTTGTTGTTGACCCTGTAAAGGTAGTAAAAATTCAGCTAATCACAACACATAATTAACTTTATTGTTCGAACCGATGGTTGTTGTTGACCCTGTAAAGGTAGTAAAAATTCAGCTAATCACAACGAGTTTGATATATAATTTCGCGTTTGAAAGGTTGTTGTTGACCCTGTAAAGGTAGTAAAAATTCAGCTAATCACAACCCTAATAGGGTCAAATTGCGATGTAAGTCTGTTGTTGTTGACCCTGTAAAGGTAGTAAAAATTCAGCTAATCACAACATGGATCCTTGTCTGATTGGTCTTTGCGTGTTGTTGTTGACCCTGTAAAGGTAGTAAAAATTCAGCTAATCACAACGACTTGAACCCTTTATTTTCACATAATGCTGTTGTTGTTGACCCTGTAAAGGTAGTAAAAATTCAGCTAATCACAACCGTGAAACCAACTCCCCCAACCAACAACAGTTGTTGTTGACCCTGTAAAGGTAGTAAAAATTCAGCTAATCACAACTATGCAGTACCACAACTCGAATATGTTCCGTTGTTGTTGACCCTGTAAAGGTAGTAAAAATTCAGCTAATCACAACTAGTTCGTAATATCTTATTATTAATACGGAGTTGTTGTTGACCCTGTAAAGGTAGTAAAAATTCAGCTAATCACAACGCAACTTCGCTGATAATATGTCTCCGGAATGTTGTTGTTGACCCTGTAAAGGTAGTAAAAATTCAGCTAATCACAACTAAACGCTCTTCTTCTGTCACGTTGTAGTGTTGTTGTTGACCCTGTAAAGGTAGTAAAAATTCAGCTAATCACAACTGGCATAGCCACATCCGCATGTTTGTGGCGTTGTTGTTGACCCTGTAAAGGTAGTAAAAATTCAGCTAATCACAACACTGGAAAAAAATAGCTCATGAGTTATGTAGTTGTTGTTGACCCTGTAAAGGTAGTAAAAATTCAGCTAATCACAACCGACACAAGCAATAACTACAAATCCGCGGAGTTGTTGTTGACCTTGTAAAGGTGGTAAAAATTTAGCTAATCACAACGGTAACAATCTTATCAAGTTCCACCAAGTGTTGTTGTTGACCTTGTAAAGGTAATAAAAATTCAGCTAATCACAACAACTACGTTACTTGCAGTCCTCTACTTCCAGTTGTTGTTGACCCTGTAAAGGTAGTAAAAATATGGGCCTGTGTTGAATAGAGTCAGTATTGGTTATTATAAATATCAACCGTGACTTTTGACATCCGCCTCGACCTAATCCTCAAAGTACAACCTTCAATCACTTTGGATTGGAAAGTAGTTCACAGCTTATTGCGCACAGGACGGATTTAATAGATAGGTGAATAAACGTAAAAAACAGAAGTTTGCCTTTCGATTCATTTCAAGGCGAAATGAGTGTGCCTGAAACCGATTCTGGGGATTTTTTGAAAGCGCTGATTATCAATAGTTCCGAGATTGTTGAAACTAGCTCGGAACTAATTTGAATTAGCTCGGAACTAATTTCAACAATCGCGGAACTAATTCGGACAATCGCGGCGTAATTTTTGACGATAGCTCAGCGCGTAGTTCAAACAACGACAAGCAGATGGAAAAACGAGCTGACTATTTTAATATAAATTCACCTACTTAGCAGCTTAATGTTTAACATTTACGGCAAAGGGAACTGTGAGGCCTGGAATATTAGCCATAGAAAACGTTACAGAATCGGAAACTTCGAACTCGTGTTTGAGAGGGGAGTGTTGAGGCTGTGATTACTTGGCAGGTGGCAGTTCGGGCTGATAGCTGGGGCACAGCGCACTGAGGCCACAGTGGTCGCACTTGGGTTTGCGGGCTGTACAGGTGTAGCGGCCGTGAAGCAGAAGCCAGTAGTGGGAAGCGGCTACTTGATTTTCGGGAATGTATTTTCGTAAAGCCATTTCTACGCTGTAGGGGGTGGTGCAACGCTTGGGAACCAAACCTAAACGGTGGCTGACGCGGAATACGTGGGTGTCGACGGCTAAGGCGGCTTTGCCAAAGGCGACGGCTTGAATGACATTGGCCGTTTTGCGACCTACACCGGGGAGGCGCGTTAACGCTTCGAGGGTGGAGGGTACTTCGCCGTTGAATTCCTTGACTAACATTTGGCTGAGCCCGACAAGGTGTTTGGCCTTGTTGTTGGGGTAGCTGACGGACTTGATGTATTCGTAAATTACTTCAGGCGTGGTGGCGGCCATGACTTCGGGGGTGGGAAAGTCGGCAAAGAGGCGAGGGGTTACGGCGTTGATGCGCTTGTCGGTGCATTGGGCTGAGAGTACCACGGCTATGAGCAGTTCGTAGGGGGTGGTGTAGTTCAGCTCGGTTTCGGTGTCGTCCATGGTGCTGCCTAGGTAGGCCAGTACGTTCTGAAATAGTTCTTTACGTTTCATAATGTTAGCTTTTGCATAGGGTGTAGCCGCAGGCTGTGCATCCGATGCCTCCTATTACCGAAAGCAGGGCGTAGGATAAGGCTGTGAGCCACATGCCTTGTCGGAGAAGTTGGAATGTTTCGTTCGAAAAGGTGGAGAAGGTGGTGAAGCCTCCGCAGAAGCCGGTGACGAGGAGCCAATAGGGGCCTTCGCTTTGTCGGCGGGACAAAAGGCCGATGAACAGGCCGATGAGCAGACAACCGGAGAGGTTGACGGCTAAGGTGGGCCAGGGAAATGAGGCGTCTGTGCCTTTGAGCCAACAGGCACTCACAATGTAGCGGCACAGACTGCCTAAACCGCCTCCGATGAAAATGAGGAGAAAGGGGAGGAACATACAGAAAAAAAGGAATGAGAAAAGGGTGTTTGCCGGCCTGAAAAAGCGTGACGACGGCTTATTCGGCCTTTAATGCTTGCAGGCGGCTGATGTATTTGCCCAGTATGTCGAATTCAAGATTGACTTGCGTTCCTACCTGTATGTGGTGGAAGTTGGTGTGTTCGTAGGTGAAGGGGATGATGCACACTTTGAATGAGTTGGCCGTGGGTTCGCATACGGTGAGGCTTACGCCATTGACCGTGACGGAGCCTTTATCGACGGTGAAATATCCGCGTTCGACCATTGAACGTGAGGTTTCGTAGGTAAAGGTGTAGATGTAGCTTCCTGCTGCGTCGGTAATGTCGGTGCAGGTGGCGGTTTGGTCGACGTGGCCTTGTACGATGTGTCCGTCCAAACGGCCGTTCATCATCATGGAGCGCTCAACGTTTACTTCGTCGCCAACTTTGAGCAGACCGAGGTTGGAACGCTGCAGGGTTTCGTTCATGGCGGTTACGACGTAGCGGTTGCCGTCGATTTTGACCACGGTGAGGCATACGCCGTTGTGGGCAACGCTTTGGTCAATTTTGAGTTCATGGCCAAAATCGCATTCCAAGGTGAAGTGTTTGTTGTCTTTATCTTGCTGAATGGCAACTACGCGTGCCATAGATTCTACAATTCCTGAAAACATAATGTGTGAGGAGGTAATGAAGTCGTTTAAACTTTTCTGACGAATATTTGATTTGGAGATTTATCTCTTCTAAATTCAATCTTCACCTTTCTTTTTGGCCGTTTTTTGACCTTTCATCAGTCGTGTAGCTCGCTACACTCCTTCTTCAAGGCTCAAAAACGCCTCAAAAATTAAGGCAAATCTTGAATTTCATAAAAGTCCAGACGACTTCAATAAGTGGGTGTTCTTAATCAAAAAAAGGAAGTAGGTGATTGACTTTCAAGAATCGGAACACCTGCTTCGGAAAAAACAGAATATGTGATGCTCTTGGGTATGTGTTTACTTAACCTTGAGCTCTTTGTTGCTTAGTTTCTCGATGGTTACGGTGTCGCCCTTGAGAATGAGTTTGCCATTGCTGATGCGATAGTCTTTGGTGTGGCGTTCGAGCTGCGAAAGGTTGATGAGTACGCCAATGGCCTTGTTGTTATCGCGGGTGGTGAGTGCATAGCGTTCGCCTTCTTTCAGGTCGCCATAAATTTTACCATCGGTACCATCGTCGGCCGTGCGGGTTACATAGAGTGTGTCGCCTTTGTCGGAGATGAGTGTGAAGGTGCTCATGCCGAATTCGTCGGATGTGCCGTAGATGGTTGAATCGTTTTCTACATGGTCAGTAAGAGCAGTATCTGCAGCCAGGCTGTCGGGGTCGCTGGTGGTGTCAACGGGTTTTTTGCCACCCTGACAGGCTGAGAGCACGATGAGCGCAGTAAGTGCGCCTATCCATAAATTTTTCATACTTGAGATTGTTATTTAACTTCCAAACCGTTGCGGGCGAAAAAACGTGTGTTTCCCCTACAAACTGTTGGCATTGAAAGCCTGATTATGAGAGGGCGAAGTTACTAATTTTTTAAAGATAAGTAGGTGTTGTCATTTATTTTATATGGCTTCGCTAATTATTTTTACATTGAATTGCGTTTTAAGTAGGTGTTCATAATTATTTTTACATTTGAATGGTGTGATTGTGCCGTAGCTGCTTGTTCTGCACTTAGGAGCATAGCGGGCTATGTGACTGAGTGCAGGGCAGGCAGAAATGGTGCAAGCACACTATGCAAAGTAAAAATACTTCGATAGAATTATATAAATAATTTTGAACACTTACTTATGCTTCAAATAATGGGTTGAAACTTCGTATCCTGACGTTTGAGAACGGTTCGGGGTTACCGCAATGTGAAGCCTTTGTGTGAAAATGAAGATTGCATTTCCTAAATAAAAGTAGTAAAAATAAATTCTTTTTTAGCTCATCTGCTGCATAAGTGTGTAATTTATGCGTTTGGAAGGCAACGTTACTGCGTTTTTGCTTACTGCATAAAGCATTTCGGGTGTTTAATAAATATAAAAATTTAATTATTGTTCGAATTTGCACATGGAATCGGTTCGTTGTGCATGTTTATTGTACATTTGCCGAAGAAAATACCAATAAATACGAGAAATGCGAAAATCTTTACTTACTGTATCGCTCATTTTGGGCACAGTTGCATCGGCTCACGCTGGTGGATTTTTAACGAATACAAACCAAAGTGTGGTTTTCCTGCGCAATCCGGCACGCGATGCCAGCATTGCCATTGATGCAGCTTATGCAAACCCTGCCGGTATCGGTTTTATGAACACCGGTTGGCATTTGGGCTTTGATATTCAGAGTGCTTATCAGTCGCGTAAGGCTACCTCAATTTTTCCGAACTTTAGTTTGGGAACAGTGAATGGTGTGCAGAATCCGGCAACGGGCGAAAAGGTATTTGAAGGTAAGGCTGTGGCTCCTGTTATTCCTTCGATTGATTTGGCCCGCGTAGGCGAGAAGTGGTTTGCTTCATTCCACTTCGGCATCAGCGGCGGTGGCGGTAAATGTAAGTTCGACGACGGTTTGGGTTCGTTTGAAAGCCAGGTAGCCATGATTCCGACTTTGATTGGTGCCATTGCTCCCGGTGCTGTGAAAGGATACAGCATGACTACTTATATGCAAGGCCGTCAGTATTACTTTGGCGGACAGTTTGGTGTAGGTTACAAAATTACGCCTAACTTTAATGTAAGTGTGGGCGGCCGTGTGCTTTATGCCGACTGTAACTACTATGGTTATGTGCGCAATATCGGTGTCGTAACGGCTACCGGACACACAGTTCCTGCCGTCGACTTCTTCAAGAGCCAGAATATGCCTCACTTTGCTCCGCTCGTTGAGGATAAGGAACTGAACTGCGACCAGACAGGATGGGGATTTACGCCGATTATCAGTGCTAACTACCGCATCAATAATTTGAACCTCTCGGCTCGTTATGAGTTCAAGACACGTATGCGACTGAAAAACCATGCCGGTGTGAATACCAGCGGTTTGTCTGAATATGACGATGGTAAGAAGGTGGCTTGCGACGTGCCGGCTATCCTGTCGTTGGGCGCCATGTACACGATTGATGATAAACTGCGTCTGTCGGGTGGTTTCCACTATTTCTTCGACAAACAGGCTACGCAGTATGAAAACAAAGAAAAGCACCTGGATGGAGGTACTTGGGAAGTGTTGGCCGGTGCAGAATACGACATCAATAAGCGTTGGCGCGTGAGTGCCGGATGGCAAACCACGCATTATGGTTTGGGCGACGACAGCAAGTATCTGACTGATATGAGCTTTGTGACAAGTTCAAACTCAGTAGGTGTGGGTGCACGTTTCCAGCTGCGTAAGAAGGTGGCTATCAATATTGCTTATTTCAAGACGTTCTACAAGCACTATAAAAAGACGATGGCTGATTACGACGACTTGAAGCATAAGTTTGGTTCGCAGCTTGCTCCGCTGCAGGCTCAACTTCAGGGTGGTATCGGACAGTGCGATCAAATTATTAACAACCCGATGGCTACTGAAGAACAAAAGGCTGCTGCCGAACAGAATAAGGGCATTTTGCAAGGTGAACTTGGTGCGCTTGGTGCCATCAGCAGCGGATTGGGCAAGTTCAGTACTGCTGGTTCAGACAATTTCCACCGTACGAACGACGTTTTCGGCTTAGGCTTGGAAATTGATTTCTAAAAATATTTTCCATTCTTTGGAATACTGTATGGGGTAAAAGACCGGATTTTCTTCCACTCTGTGTGAAGAATTTCCGGCCTTTTTTGTGTATAAGCAGGTGTTTACAAGCTCGTTTTCAAGAGCTTAGAGCTACACCCTTGAATAAAAAGGTATCGCGTCAGTTGGCTGAAATCAGTGGATCATTGTTTGGAACCGATGGGCTGGGGAAGGTGTTCGCCTTGCATGCCACAATGATGCTTCGCACTTCGGCATTTTGCATACGGGGCACATCGCTGATAAGGCAGCCCGCATTGGCCGCGATGATGCAGCGGCAGAAAAGTCCGTGACCGATGCAAAGCACATGTTGATTGGGGAAGGTTTGGCTGACATATTCAAGAAACTGACGGGCGCGTTCGAACAGTTGCTCTACGGTTTCGGCGTCAGCAGGCAGGGATACCTGGTGTGCTTCGGCAATGGTATGTCCCGTCAGGCTACCCCAGTCTCGTTCGCGAAGCAGAGGGCAGAGCATGGGCTGGAGGTGAAATGCCTCGTTGACGATTTGCGTGGTGTCGATGGTGCGCTGAAGGTCGCTTGTGAGCAGCGCATCGAATGAAGCGCCCGATTGCATCAGTGTGTTGCGCAGCTGAATCGCCTGGTTGCGTCCGCGTTCGGTAAGGTGACCCGGAAGATGCCCCTGAAGAATTTGCGCCACGTTTTCTTCGGTTTCGCCGTGGCGGGCTAAGTATAGTGTGGTAGTCATGGTTAGGATGGGCTTATATTAGTAAGTAGGTGTTCAAAATTATTTTATATAATTCTATCGAAGTATTTTTACTTTGCTTCGCGAAGTCAGGCTGCACCTCAGCATAGCTCATGCAAGCAAGCTTGCCTCGCTCTGCATTCGGTTTGCACTGACATTGAATCACGTTCTTGCACCGCATCTGCCTGCCCTGCACTCAGTCACATAGCCCGCTATGCTCCTGAGTGCAGAACAAGCAGCTACGGCACAATAACGCAATTCAAATGTAAAAATAATTATGAACACCTACTTATAAAGAAAACAGGAGCTAAGGTAGCAAAAAAAATGAGTGGTGGCATAGAGAGGCTCAAAGTAAACGGATTTGCAGACAGAAATAGCGGCAGAATAAGCATGAAAAGAACGGAAAATGCAAACCTATCCTTTATTTTTGAGGAAGAAAATACAATTCTGGAAAAGAAAAATGAACAAATACTTTTGCAAAGCGTACGTTTGCAGTAAATTTGCAACGCCTAACCGTTTGTTTGTATTAGAACAGATGAAAGTGTAGGCATTAAACGCAAAATCATTTCATTCATCCCTAGTATGAGTAACCTTCGTTTTAAAGTCGTTGAAGAGGCATTTAAAAAACGCCCGCTTGAGGTGAAAACACCCTCAGAACGCCCATCAAGCTACTTTGGCAAGTATGTGTTCAATCAGGAAAAAATGTTTAAGTACCTGACCCGTGAAACTTACTATCAGCTGCGCGAAGTAATTGAAAAGGGCTCTCCCTTACCCTTGGCAGTAGCAAATGATGTGGCCAAAGGTATGAAGCAATGGGCCATGGAAATGGGTGTGACACACTGCACACACTGGTTTCAACCGCTGACCGAAGGTACCGCAGAAAAGCATGACGCTTTCGTAGAACACGATATGAAAGGAGGCATGGTTGAGGATTTTTCGGGTAAGGAACTCGTGCAGCAGGAACCCGATGCTTCATCGTTCCCTAATGGAGGTATCCGTTCTACGTTCGAAGCACGTGGCTATTCGGCGTGGGATCCTGCGTCGCCTGTGTTTATTGTAGGCGATACGCTGATGATTCCTACCGTGTTTGTTAGTTACACGGGTGAAGCACTCGACTACAAGGCACCTTTGAAAAAAGCATTGGCTGCCGTAGATAAAGCTGCTACGGCAGTGTGCCAGTATTTTTATCCGGAAGTTACCCGCGTAACGGCTAACTTGGGATGGGAACAGGAGTATTTCCTCGTAGATGAAGGCCTTTATGCCGCTCGTCCCGACTTGCTGCTTACCGGCCGTACGCTTATGGGACATGATTCGGCCAAAAACCAACAGATGGACGACCATTACTTTGGCGCCATTCCTGAACGTGTGGCTGAATTTATGCGCGATCTTGAAATTCAAGCCCTTGAATTGGGTATTCCTTGCAAGACGCTTCATAACGAAGTGGCTCCTAACCAGTTTGAGTTGGCTCCGATTTTCGAAGAATGCAACCTGGCTGTTGACCATAACATGCTCATCATGTCGTTGATGCGCAAAATTGCCCGTAAGCACGGATTCCGCTGCTTGCTGCACGAAAAGCCTTTTGCCGGAGTGAACGGTTCGGGTAAGCACAACAACTGGAGCTTGACCACTAACACCGGCTTGTTGCTGCACGCTCCGGGTAAGAATCCGGAAGAGAACTTGCGCTTCGTCGTGTTCTTGGTTGAAACGCTCATCGGTTTGTATAAACATAACGGCTTGATTAAGGCTTCGATTATGAGTGCAACAAATGCTCACCGTCTGGGAGCGAATGAAGCGCCTCCAGCTATTATTTCAAGTTTCTTGGGTTCACAGGTTAGCGAACTGCTTGAAAAGGTAGAGCGGTCAACCAGTGACGAACTCTTTGTACTTGAAGGTAAGCACGGCGTACAGCTTGACGTGCCGCAGATTCCGGAACTGATGATTGATAACACCGACCGTAACCGTACGTCGCCTTTTGCCTTTACGGGTAATCGCTTTGAATTCCGTGCGGTAGGTTCAACGGCCAACTGCGCCAGTGCAATGATTGCGCTGAACACAGCTGTAGCAGAAGCTTTGACCAACTTTAAGGAACGTGTTGACGAACTGATTGCCAAAGGAACTGATAAGATTAAGGCTATTTTGGAAGTGATTCGCCAAGACATTAAAACTTGCAAACCTATTCTGTTTGACGGAAATGGTTACAGCGAAGAGTGGAAGGAAGAGGCTGCACGTCGTGGCTTGGATTGCGAAACTTCATGCCCCTTGGTGTTCGACAGATATCTGGACGATGAATCGGTGAAGATGTTCGAAAGCATGCACGTGATGAACCGTCATGAATTGGAAGCTCGCAACGAAATTAAGTGGGAAACCTACCAAAAGAAGGTACAAATTGAAGCTCGTGTGTTGGGCGATCTTTGTATGAACCACATTATTCCCGTTGCCACAAAGTATCAGAGTGAATTGGTGGACAATGTTCATAAAATTCAACTTGCCTTTAGCGATCCTGCCAAGGTTAAGGAACTCACAGCCTATAATATTGACTTGATTGAGAAAATCAACCGTCACACGAGTTTCATCGCTGAGAACGTTGAAGCCATGGTTGAAAAACGCAAGGTTGTCAATAAAATCGAGGATGTTAGAACGCTTGCAGTGGCTTACCACGACGAAATTGTTCCTTATTTCGATCAGATTCGTTACCACATCGACAAACTGGAATTGATTGTTGAGGACGAAATGTGGACATTGCCTAAGTATCGCGAATTGCTTTTTATCCGCTAAATATGTGATACGGATTTTTTAGAATCTTATTTTGATAGACTTGTCTGATGAGATGAGTTCACAAATAATGCACAAAACTGGGTTCATTCATAGTCGGGAGTTACCGCGGCTCATGAATAAACCCAGTTTTGTGCATTTGTTGTGTGGGGTGGAAAATGGATGGTGTCAGCCCAAAATGACTCAGTAGCAAAAGGTGCGTGGTGTGTGGCATTGGGGTGAGGCAAAACACCTCCGTTGCGTCAGGCGGTAGCCCCGCTGCTCAAACTGGATGAAGACTCAGACCGTATCTCTATGTGGAGTCGGAAAGCGAGGCGGAGAAAGCCCTTTGCGGCAAACTGGAAATCTACCTCATCCGTTTCTGTCTGGTTATTCAAGTCATGCGTGGCATCTGTGGAGAAGCCGACATGAACGAGATTGACGAGGAAAGCGCCGACCGTGCCATCCGGCTGACGGAATACTTCCGTGCCATGGAGAGCCGTATAGCGCCGGAAATGGAAGTCGGGGTGCTGGACCAGCGGCACACCGAACTGCTATCCCTCCTGCCTTCCTCGTTTACCACCTCCGAAGCGGTAGGTATCGGCAAGCGGA
>ERZ894240.1823-NODE-1823-length-11099-cov-12.387812_pt1 | contig 11099 bp, 7 predicted proteins | sample MGYA00380298_ERZ894240 | MGnify/ENA primary metagenome ERZ894240 (study PRJEB32331, sample SAMN06328419) | human gut metagenome | biome: human gut microbiome; feature: stool | host: Homo sapiens | collected 2014-06-27 ...
GCATTTTAACTGTGCGTTAAATACGTATTTAACGCACAGTTAAAATGCATAGTTTGTTTTACCGATTATGGTATCTTGAATTATATATCCAAGAAACATTTGCATGACATCTATAATTTGGTTAGCGTCCTACAGTTAAATAACAAAAATCACATTCGGAACCACCTTTCATTTGTAATTATTTAGAAAGATAAACAGAATAAAAAAGAGAATTGACACATCAAAAATAAGCGACACAAAGCAAACCTACAACTCATTGGCAATCAAGACATTACAAAACACAATTTTCCTCTACGAGAAACGACCCGAAACTCTACGGAGATCGGGTCGTTTCTCGTAGAGCATCGGAGTGATCTTCGTAGAGTTTCAAGATGAAAGTTCACAAAATTGACAATCGGTATAAAACGAAAATAAACCGCACGACTTTATTGTAATAATTTATTCATACCACAAAATCAAGATCCATCTCAAATAATTAAATGGATTGATTCGGGACAATAACCCTATTTTAGAAATAAAACCTCAATCCGCCCAATACATTGACACGATTTATTCCGCTCTTTTCATCCTTCTTTAGTTCAACTCCATCCCGTTTCGGCAAGTTACTTGTAATTGAACTGGCTGATACGCCAAGTCCCACATGGCTCGACAACATATATTCTACTCCCACAATGACATGTGTTCCGAATCCGGCAGTATTGTAATAGGGCTCATTATAAAGAAAAAGCCCCATGCCTACTCCGCACTTCAAAATCCATTTATTAAACTTTGTACGTAATGTAACCTCCGGTGCCAGATAAGACAGCACCATATCTCCTCCCGGAAGCTCCGCTTTAAAACCAGAATATTGCATACCTACTCCCCATCCGGAAGTCCATATATGCTCATAGCCAAGCTTCCACTCTAAACCGCTCTTACTCCCCAAAGACACATTATTAGCATCATAGATTTTACTGCTTATCCAACCATACCCCAAGCTAACTTCAAAGGTATTAGCAGGTGCCGGATTCCTCCGCTCAGATTGCTTCTTGTCTCTGGCCACTACAAAGTTCAGATCGATGGCATACTGCACGGGATTTGCCCTCAATGTATCCACTTCATTATCTTTAAGGTAAAGCATCAATCCGGATATCTGATGGCACGAACTTCTCCAGAAAGACGGATCCTCATGCCAGGTTATAGCAAAACCATTTCCACCGGCTTTACCAACAGCCTCCTGTGCAAGATGAACGACCTCATTATACCGGCATTTCGTAGCCGTACCGGGATCTATAACAGAAACGCGTCCAATGGCTTCGGCAGTGTTGGGCACTGTCTCTCCCAATTCAAAGACCCGAACAGAATCGGCCGGAACTGGATTTGGATAAGTTTTTATCAGATTTGTCACGACTTTGGGTGAACAGGAAGCTAAAAGTAGCAATACGGAGATTGACAATAGATTAGTTAGTTTCATAAAGCTTTGTAGGATTAGTTTTGTTTATATATGTTTCTTCTGCCTCTTCTCAATGACTTCTATACAGCAAAGATAAATGTTTTTTTATTTTAACGGACAATTTACAAACAGGAAAACTGATTAAAAAAAGTTCTTTTTTTCTCTTTACCTTAGTAGTACTCTTTATAATAATTATAAACTAAATAATATTCATCACAAAATCACTTTCATCAACCTTACCACTCACAAATAGATTAATTAGCTGATAAATAACTTTTTATCATATACAGCGCTCGTACTGACCCTCTATTTCAGAACAAAACACATCACCGATTTTAGTTACAATTCTTTTTGTCGCCATAATCATTTTTTTATTCCTAATCCATTCCAGAATTTCGGAGAAATTGAATTTATTTGGTTATAGGAGTTCCTATGTTTGTTAACATGAAACTAATTCATATTAACAAACATAGGAACTTAAAAAAATCTCAATATGCCGGAAAGAAGTACGTATACTTACCCGTCTTCAATCTGCAATAAGATCCTCATAACATATTACATATCCATTCTCTGCATCGTAATATTTTGCAGGTAATTTGCCAACATAAATGAAAGGTTCACCAATTTTCCAGACATACCATTTTTCAGATCTCTCAACCCTGTCAATATCTCCATCTATTCTAAAAAAGACATCTCGATAGTTGCCTAACTCTAAAGATTTACCAACCTTATACCAAACACTATCTGCAATACCTATTCTCAAAACGGTATGAGCATAAAACTCAACTTCACCAGTTATTATTTCAGAAATATCAGGAATATAGTCCATAGGATAATGTTCTTTAAACACCCGAATAACAGAACTATTTAATTGTGTACTATCTATTGCGAAGTACTGAAAAAAGCGTTTACACTGACCCTCTATTTCAGCACAAAACACATCACCGATTTTGGTTACAATTCTTTTTGCCATAATTATGTTATTACCACTTAATTTCAAAAAGCATTAAACTTTTTTTCATTGTTATTTTAAACAATCTCTAACCCATCAGGTAAACCTTCAATAAAGAGGATAAAAATGAGTATACTTACCAAATCGAAGCCTATTACAGATCGCAATATAAGGCATAATTGAACCAAGATCTGCTGAATAATACTTTGAAGGTAGTTTGCCCACAAAAATCATAGGTTCATTGAGATTCCAAATGTACCATCTTTCTGATTTAGTTACCTCAGACCCATAATCCTCAGAAACCCTAAAGATAATATTCTGTAAATCAACAAGCACTGAAGATTTTCCTATTTTATACCAAGCATTAGCTGTAATTCCACCTTTCAACATTGTGTGTGCATAAAACTCCACACTACCAACTACAATATCTGATATAACAGGAACGTAGTCCATAGGATAATGTCGCTTGAATACCCGAATAACAGAACTATTCAACTGTGTACTATCTATTGCAAAGTACTGAAAAAAGCGCTTGTACTGACCGTCTATTTCAGCACAAAACACATCACCGATTTTAGTTACAATTCTTTTGGTTGCCATAATCATTTTTTATTCCTAATCCATTCCAGAATTTCGGAGAGAATGAATATCTTTGGTCATATGAGTTCATATATCTATAATATGAATTAGTTCCATATTATAAATATAGAAACCTAAACACAAATCTCAATATGCCGGAAAAAAGTATGAATACTTACCTGTCTTGAATCTTGCAATAAGATTCTCGTAAGGCATCACACTTCCATCATCTGCCTCATAATATTTTTCAGGTAATTTGCCAACATAAATGAAAGGTTCGCCAATTTTCCAGACATACCATTTTTCGGACCTTTCAACCCTGTCAATATCTCCATTCATTCTAAAAAAGACATCTTGATAGTCGCCTAACTCTAAAGATTTACCTACTTTATACCAAATGCCATCTGCAATACCTCTCCTCAAAACAGTATGTGCATAAAATTCAACTTCACCAACTATTATTTCAGAGATATCAGGAATGTAGTCCATAGGATAATGTTGTTTAAATACCCGAATAACAGAACTATTTAACATTGTACTATCTATTGCAAAGTACTGAAAAAAGCGTTTGCACTGACCATCTATTTCAGAACAAAACACATCACCGATTTTGGTTACGATTCTTTTTGCCATAATCATTTTTTTATTCCTAATCCATTCCAGAATTTTGGAGAAATTGAATTTCTTTGGTTATATAATTGTCCGCCATTTTTTTGCATTCCATACTTATTTATTAAATTCTGTTCCATTATGCGGGCTGGCATGCGAGGTAAATTTCCTGTCCCAGGTACCGGGGTATACTTCAATCCAGCCCTATTAGTCCCGGAATTCAGATGCTCATTAAACCGCACATTAGGATCTCGTTCAGTAATGCCTACATATCTTACTTTTCCTTCTGCATCGGTACCCTGATAAACACTATTTGTTCCACCCTGCGCCGCTTTCTTTGCCTGCGCAACTTCACCAACGCCTTTTACAGCTCCACTAATCACCCCCGAAGCCACTCCAAACGCAGCACCTTGACCTCCCTGCTTTAAAGCATCACCAAGGCTTGAACCGGTACCCAATGCCATACCTGTACTCAAGGCAAAGCCGGTAGTAGCATTTAATGCCCCTTGTGTCAGAGCTTCCCGCAATACCGGACTCGCAATACCGGAAGTAAGGTTTTGAATAGGCCCTGACAAAGCGTTCCCTAAAGAAGCACCCAGATAGGACGTTGCAGCTCCCATCACGGCAGAGCTTCCTACTTGATCCCAACTAATATTCCCCCAGCCATTATTGAAACCCTGACTTAAGATATTATTACTTGCCCCCAATACTGCAGCACCAGCTATAGGCCCGACATAAATGGTAATGACCCCTGAAAGAGCACCTGCACCGAAAAAGGCAGCACCTTGACCGAAACTGTGTACGTTGCCTTGAACTACATTAATGACCACATTGACAACACCACCGATTATAGCGGAAATAAGATCGTCAATCAGAAAATACTCTCCCGTAGGGTCGGTATACAACAACGGATTATTTAAACAATAGCTATACCGATTGAAGTTCTGACTGAAATCCGGAGCTTGTACATACGGATCGGGACTCAAAAAACGTCCCAATGCCGGGTCATACAAACGAGCATTCATATTAATTAATCCAAAGACCGCCAAGTGCTCATGTCCGGTATAACCTCTTCCTAAGAAAAGCGCAGGTTCATCACCAGGTGCATAGAGTTCATGGTTTTCAGGATCACGAAGTCTACCCCATGCATCATAACTTAACTCCTGGACAAGACTACCCATAGGATCGATCACATGTGTGATACTACCCAGATAATCACGACAAATATAATAAATATCCCAATTGCCATCATCTTTTTTCACATAAACTGCAGGTGCAGAATACGCATCTCCTCCTAAATAGAGCTTTTCTTGAATGGAGTCATTTGTTAGATCAAGTTCATATTGATTACCGATATAATAACGGGTCAGGATATTTGTATCATTTTCCTCCAACTCCATTTTTATACGATCAGCATTTCCATTATACTCCAAAATGGCAGTATAATCATCCTCAAAAATAAAAACGGGCCGCATCATAGCATTGTAAGTCACAGCCTGATTTCGTAACGAAATAGCATCGCCATACGGAGTAACAAGCTCTATAGCATAAGGCTTTGTTGTACTATAATCAAATTTACCAACAGTGGTATAATCTGTTATATTCCCTTTTTCATCATATGTCATTGTTTTCCCACCAAAGGAAGTCAAACGATTCAAAGCGTCATAACCGAAATTTTCCTGTAATTGACGCATATCGTCTTTTCGCCAATTCAAATTACCGGTTTGCGAAGAAAAGTTATACGTAGAGAAATGTACTATTCCAAATTGAGTCGCTACAATTCTTTGTGTGGGGTGCCCATACCTATCATAGCTATAGACATGGTTTAAAGGTCCAGTAGTTTCATTAGTCAATAATCCCAAATCATCCTCACTTTGCAACTGCCAAATAGAAATCCAATTGTTCAACCTGATTCCCGAAAGAGTTCCATTCGCATAAGTATAATTTTCCGTAGCAATATCACCTGTTTGAGATGCATACGCTATTGAAGAGATATTACCATCGGTATACGTATATGTCTTCTGCAACCATTTATCATCCACAGCCTCTTCTCGTTCAGTGGAAAGACGCATTAAATCATCGTAGATATAAGTTTTACCAGAACCATTAGTACCTGATTCAGATGCTAAGAGTCCATCCGAATTATAAATATAATTTGTAATGAATTCACCTATCTGTTCTTTACGCGTTATACGATTGTAGGCATCGTATATCGTTTGCGTTACTTTCCCGTTTGCGTCTGTTTCCCTACTGATATTACCGGCGGCATCATACTCAAATGTTTTGATTCCTGCGCTGGGATCCACCAATTTTGTCTGCCGAAGATATCTATCGTATCCAAATAAAGTAGTTACACCACCAGGAGCTTCAATGGAGGAGAGTTGTCCATCTACGCGATAATTGTAAGTGATTGTACCCCCACCATCTTCGACAGTTACTAATTCACCTGCGGCATTGTATGTCTTTTTGCTCGGCAATCCATTAATAACAGATGTCTCACTTAATCCGTTATACGAATAACTATCAGTCTTTCCGGAAGCATAATCTACACCTGTGAGTCTATCATACTGATCATAGGTATATCTGTTCCATAAGGAAGCCTTACCTTTAAAAGGGAGAGATGACTGTTGCAAACGTCCCTTATTATCATACACTTTATCTGTATATAGATACTTACCGTTAAATCGCTTCTCACCAATTCTTACTTCTCTACCTAAAGCATCGGTATAAACCTCTTGATCCGGTTGTCCGGTAGCGGTAGTAGTCATTAATATCAAGGCCCCGGTAGGAGAAGTAATCCATTTTGCTGTACTGTTCTCTGTGGTACCATCAGGAAAAGCAGTCTGTATCTTTCTACCCCAAGCATCATACGTATAAGTAGTAATGTGATTTTTATGGTTTTTGACACTATACCGAAATCCATTACTGTCGTAACTATAATCTTCATAAAGCCCCAATGGATCAGTTTTACGAGTCAGTTGTCCATTGGAATTATAAGTATACCTCACTTCCAACCAATGGGTAGAGGAATAGTCTTTGGTCTTAGTACAAATCAAATTGAACTTGTCATCATATTCAAAAACTTCTTCTTTTACTTTATCAGAACTTGTGATATATTGTTCTTTTTTTATTGGCAAATAGTTGGTATTATAAACACATTTTGTAAGCCCCACTATAGCCGCCTCTCCATTTCTTTTCTTTGTCACCTCTTGCGTCAAAGGTAAGCCTAAGATATAGATAGAGTTTTCATTTATATTCTGAAAAGTATTACTTTGAACGGTTTCTAATCCATTACCATAATTTATAATCTCTTTTAGAACATTGCCATACGTATCATAGATATAACTCCCCGTTAGTGAAACATTCTTAAGCTTATCCGTCGAGACCTTATTTGTTAACCGAATTTGCGCTATTTTATTGGCTGTAATTGCAATGTTGTAGGTATAAACATTTGAGTGTTCATACGATTCATCTTTTATCGGTACAGAGAAACGCTGCGGATCGAAGGTTTGAGAAGTATACTTATCTGTAACATAGTCATAAACCTTGACTTCCCCAAATCCTCTGAATCCAAGACCTTGTTTATGAATAATAGCATTTGAGTACTCATAAGAAGCATTACTCAGCATAACAGAATCACAGTACGTCGTTACACTATTGGCTACAGTCAATCCTCCCTTATAATTTTGATAAGGAAACTGCGCACCTGAACCTGGGCTGTAAAAACGTGAAGACTCATCATTAAGTCTCTGATAGCCTACTTTTGTAACAATACCATAGCTATTTACAATACCTGTTAAAAGCCTGTTCTTAGAGTCATCATTCTGATAAGTAATGCGCGAGGCAATACCACCAGTTTGCAAACCAATCAATTTACTATAAAAATTTCGACTCTGTATATTTGTAGGTATCAATATAGTTTCGTTAGGAACAGTAATAATTTTAGTCCCTTTATTGGTACAGTCTGCAATAAAATAAGTTTGTAACCTCGCGTCAGGCCCGGCACTATAGATTTCCACTAAATCCGTCTGTCCATCAGCATTCATGTCTTGTAATATAAACCTATTCGATGTTGTTTTTATCGTCATAGTAATAGACCCTACATTAAAAGTACCATCACCTTCAGAAGTAAAAATATTCCAAGATGCGCTCCCTCCCTTAGGAGGAGATAGTAGAAAATCGGTCTTATTATCTCCGTTGAATTCACCAAGAAGAAGATCACGGTCTCGTAACATTCCATTACGCAGTTGTATATCAGAAGCAACTTTATTACATACCATACGCTCCCCAACCTTACTAAAAGAATAAATCTGTGTTTCTGAGTCATTAATCCAACACAACTCCGTTTTACCATCACCATCATAATCTATAGCATAGATTTTATGAGAACCGTTAGCTGCTTCATCAGCTGATATTGTGTCATCGCCATATTTAGGAAATTGTTGCCAAAAGGAAAAAGGGCTTCCCTCGTATAAGATTTTATTTCCCTCTAAATCAATTAAATAACACATTGAAGGAGCACCTTTCCCTAAAGCATTGGAAGCAGAGACAACCAATATTTCCATTTTACCATCTCCATTAAAATCTCCGGTATAGTAAAATTTAGGATTAATACTTTTAGTATCACGATGAGTCAACAACGTATTAAATGAGAAAGAGCGAGTATACTTTTTTGCAATACCTGCAAACAGATCACTCGTATACACGTGAAAATCAACTTTGTCAAGATCACCTGCAACATAATTGTTAATTTTTACAATCTCCTCTCCCTCTACTTCATCTACATCCATACAAAAAATATCAATAAAGCCATATTCCGTTTTCAATTCAGGATTAAATTCAGACATCTTTCCGCTTAATCCGGTTGCCACAACAATCGTTTCATCTCCGGTATACTGATTTTCAAAATGACTTCTTGAGTGACGAAATGTTCCGGGTTTTCTCCAATACTCCACATAATGAACTTTATTTGGTAACATAATAATACCATCATTATCTGTCCCATAATCAAATTTACCTTTCACCGTACGTACTTGCCAAGCTTCATCAAAATTATACCAATGCACTAATTGAGTATCTTCTTTTTGATAAGTTGGAATCTGCTGATTATCTCCATAATATAGAATCAAAGGATTTAATGAATGCCCTGAAGCTGTGCAATCCACTTTACTAATGACAGAAACACCCCCTTGAGTAGCATAAGTCAAAGAATACACTCTCTGCACTGAACCCAAAAGATTCGTAGAAACAGAAGAAAGTAAATAGTCATATCGAAATCCTCTACCTGCACTATAGACCACTTGGATATCCGGACGTGAAGTAGCATAGTGGAAGTCCACCCAAGCCTGCTTAGCACTGCCATAAGTTACTCTTGACAATCGATAGTGGTTTTGAAGCGAGGTATATGAGTAATAAATCTCATTATCAGCCCGATCTTTCATTCGAGTTACATAAAAAGTCACTCCATTATTGGTCTCATACCAAGCACAGCGACCATCAGGGAAATAAGCTTCAAAGCTCGTCATAACAGAATCAGAGCCATAATACCCCTTCACTTTAATATTACCTTGTTCTGTTTGATAGGTCAAAAAAGTAGAAGAGATTCCCACCTGTAACAATCGCTGCCCATCAAGAGAAAACGAACAAGTAGGACTCGCAGTAGTTATTCCTGAGGTTTGTCCATCATAATAAATAGATTTATTAATCACCGCTATAACAGACGCTCCTGATAGATTCCATCCGTTTCCTAAGGGTCCATTACCTCCAAGGCTATTGTAATTCAACGCAATTTGTGGAGTGAACCCTCTCGGATCAGGATAAACCTCTAATGGAATACTCATAGTCATTGCCCCCGAAGGACCTACAGCAGTATTGCATTTGATTTCCCCTACATCTTTAGTTCGATCAATTGCATAAGAATTTGGAATATGAGGATGAAGTTCACCATCAAATGAGTGAGTTGACCGAATCTCAGGAATTGTACTTCTCGTTATTGCTGCACTATCTATTACTAACCCCTTAGGACCAATAGTATCAATAGGTATGTTTACTAAATCTTTCAGGGAAATCTGAGCCTGAGAACTGATAGCTACTATCAGCCCTACTATATATATAATCAGCCTTTTCATCGTTATTCTTTTATAATTTTCCAGGAAGTTTTCTCATCACCAAGTTCAATCTGCATTATATAAATACCATTTGGCTCTGAACTAATATCCAAACTGGTTGTAGTAGAAGTTATTTCTGTTTTTACTACCATCTTTCCTGCAAAATTAAACAAAGTCAAATGACCAGTAGTCAAGTTCTCACTATCACCCGAGACCGTAATGAGTAAGTTACCTTTCGTTGGATTCGGGAAAATCTGAATGATACGTTCATTCATCCTATCTGTAAACGGCTTTATATTGTCTGAGTCATTAGAAAAAGCACTACGAGTCAACACGATTTCTTTTTTTATGCGATTACCTGCTTTATCATAAGTATATTTTATATGATTTTGTGCAGAGACACCAATAAACACAGAAGTGAATAAAAAGAGTAAAAGCAACCTTTTCACTAATTTATTTTTCATTTGTACACGGGATTAGTTACAGAATGGACATTACGATTTCAAACTCAGTAGTTACGTATTCTAAAGGAATATCAAGTGAAGAGGCTGTGGCACAGCCTTCAAAAACAATCCTCCCAGTCACTTGATCAGTAACTTGTAAGTATACACCTTGTAACGATGAATGAAAGAATAGAATAAGCCGGCTATCTTCAACATAGCCTGTAATTAAAGGAGAGCATCCTTTAGTCTGAACAGTGTGCTGCAAAAGTTCAAGGTGTGCAGGTTTTCGTTTAGGAGTATCTTGGCCTTTTCCAAATAAACTAACTGGCATTAAAATAAGTTGAACCAGAAACAAACATGATAGTAGTCTTTTTTTCATAAAATATTTAATATAAAATTTCATGCAAAACTACGACTAACGAAGTTACTTATTGAGAAAAACCGATAACATTACAATCCGACCAAACACCTAATAATAAAACAGTTATCACATCAAGCAATAACAAATTCATTTTTTACCCGTTTCTGTGTCTATTTTTAATCATTGAATATAGCTTTTTTCATTTTTGCCTTTAACCGGCTACGCCTCTGAATCACGATCTGTTTATTGATATTTCCTAAACAAAGCGCTATTGTTTGATCATCAAAATCACATAAACGTAAACAACAATAAAGGCAGTCATCTTCGCTTACTCCATGATAATTATTATGTAAATAAGTTATATAGCTACTATAAATTTCAAATACAGTCGAACGCAGAACTTTTTGTTCCTCGGTACGCAAAACCATCAATTCCTTTTTATTAAAAACTTTTTGTTCGCTCAATCCAACTACAGTTTGAAAAATAGCCGTTTCTCTAAATTTCAGATTACAGAGTTTTTCTTTTTCATCAAAGACTTTTTTAATTTCCAGATCTTTATATTCCTAAAATCCGCAGATAATTTTTCGAGTGTCAGATTTAGCCCTTGCTTGTGACG
>ERZ894240.1828-NODE-1828-length-11077-cov-6.976864_pt1 | contig 11077 bp, 19 predicted proteins | sample MGYA00380298_ERZ894240 | MGnify/ENA primary metagenome ERZ894240 (study PRJEB32331, sample SAMN06328419) | human gut metagenome | biome: human gut microbiome; feature: stool | host: Homo sapiens | collected 2014-06-27 ...
ATTAGTTAGTAGTGAGTACGAGAATCGAACTCGTATTACATGCGTGAGAGGCGAATTTTTATTAAACTTAGTTGTCTGATTATTAATACGTTGATTGGTGATTAAAAATAATTTGCACTAAATTTGCACCAGCTTGTTTTATACATACTCATACCGGTATGTTATTCTATTCTATTTTGATGAGTCTAACTGCCAATATATACAGTTCTTGTCTGAAGTTGTAAATATGCAAAGGATAATGTATTTATCTGTTTGTATACCTTGAATAGTAACTTACAAATTTAAATAAAATAAATAATAATAGAATTGATAAAATGACAAATATGGAAATTATGAATATTCTGAATATATTGTCTTGAAAGAATAATAGATATATTTCACACATGAAATATAAAAATAAATATAATATGGATAGTAATATGATCCATGAATTTATTTTCTTTTGTACACTAATATATCTCTCTGCTATTATATATTTACTTTTTAATTCAGGACACACTTCTCCTTTAGTAATCTTTGGACCAATTTCATGTATATATTCTTTTTTGTTGGTAATAAATGAATATATAACTGTAAATATGGTTATACCAATTCCAAAGATAGCTAAACTAAAACTTGCTATGTGCTCAATAAAATTCATAATTAACTCATATAATTAGCAGCAACAGATGATATCTTATTTATGACAAACTGCTCATCGTATAGTACTTCACTTTTTAATTCGTCATCTGAAACTTCGATACTTTCATTAAAATGACTTTCAATCAATAAAGTATATCTTTCTTTTGCGGTTTTGTAATCCTTTTTGATGGTTTTTGTTAATTTATACTCTCTCTTGCCTACAAATATACCAAAAACTTTTCTTTTTATCGAATCGTCGCTATCATTATTAATAAGTTCTTGAAGTTTATCTGGAGGCATGTTTTTAAATAGTTGTTCTGCTTTACTATAAATTTTGCATCCATGAAAATAATCTTTAAACTCTATATCATATTGGTTACTCCCAACTTCTACGGTATTAAATGTAGCTGTAATATTAGGAATTATTTTATATACTCTCATTTCTTCAACAAAATCCTTTTTCTTTAAGTTCGATATTTTCTCATTTAGAACTTCTTTTAATACATATTTTGTTGATCTTATGAATTCATAACTTTCTTTATTGGGATCATCATATATGAATACATTCCAGTATGTTTTATACTTGGACTTTCCTTTTTTTACCATTGGATACATGATGATATAGTGATGGTCACTTCCAATTTTGGTGTTTTTTGTTATATCAACTTTTTTATCGGATTCTATATACCCATCACGCCAATTTGTTTTATGCATTGACATTCTTATTAAAACAATAGGTGTAACACCAATAGTTTTTTCTTTTGCCTCAATGCTAACAACTTCTGTTGTATAACTATTTGCTTCCTTTGAGATGGTTATTTTATTTAATGAAGAACATTTATATCTATTAATTTTGTCACAAACTTCTTCAACCATTCTTCGTTCATTTATATCGAAAAGGCTATTTTCCTCTTCTGATATCTTTGTTGTAAAAACAGGTATTCGTATTGTTTTCATATTATATCGTATTATTTTTATAAGCTATCTACTAAGAACACTGTTTGTTTGTCTAAGTGTATTTTTTAATTTTTTTTAAATTCTGGAAGATTCCAGATAATTCATTTTTTGAAGGCTGTAAATGGAGAAGCGGGCCTAAGTATTTTTTTTATGTCTTTTAAAATCCTTGTAAATTGTCTTTTGTGAATTTCGCTTTCTTTTCAAAATCCTTTTGAGATTGTAAAATGGCATTTTTTAATCTCTTATTGAATTTGCCAATCCAATTATTTTCGGCGTAATCAATGTCGTAGGGTGAGCTATCTATGATCCATCTAATTTTTATCACTTTATGCTGTGTTAAAAGGTTGGCATCAGGGATGTCATAGAATGTTTGAGTAAAATATCTTTTGGGCATGTAGACAGAACCAACAAAATAACCTTCTCTTTCATAGTTCCATGGTGAATATTCTGTATTTAGTTTTAGAGTAAGAATACTATCATTGTCTAACTTCAGATAACAGTTTTCGTCTTCGTGAATTGCATAATATCCGTTTGATGCGGGCTTATATATACTTAGCATGAAATGATAATCTTCTGTACATAACACTCGCATTGCAGTATGCCAATAGCTACCAGAGAATCCAGGTTCGCTATGGAATTCATCACTTATTCCCCATTTATAGTCTTTTTGTTCTTTGGTATCGATTACTTTATGTCCGTAACTATTAAAGCTGAAAAGTAATAGTAAGCCTAATAATATGGTGTTTTTCATAATATTGTTTTATTTATATGATAATAATTAGTTGTTTTGTTTTTATTTGTTCCTAATAATTTTCATAGGAACACGTGTTATTCTGCCTCCGGAATATTTCTCTGTTGATCGGCAGCAGTGAAAACATTCTCCGTTCCGAGGGCAGTTTGTTTTTTCGATGTGAAAAGTTGTAGCTCATGTTCAAGCATTCCTATCTTATGCGCTTGATCTTTTATTATTTCATCTTTCTCGGCTATTGATTTTTTGTATTCTTCGAATGGTATCATAATTACAGAAGAGTCAACTTGAGATACTGACTGTTTGGGCAGTGTTGAGACTTCGGATTTGAGCATAGGTTCATTACCTAATATAAGCCATTCAAGGTTTAAATCAGGACAAGCTATAGCTATTTTTTCTATAGAGTTTGCACTAAATCCCGATTTTTGGGATATAGATCCTCTAGATAGTCCAGACGATTGTTCAAAAGAAGTTTGTCCAATCCCTTTCATTTTTAAATATTCTATAAATCTTTCTTTTGCATTCATATTTGTTTTACTGTTATTTTAAAGTATATTTGTATCGAATTAATTTATTAACCTCTAAAATTTATCATTATGTCGGATGATGACCTAAAAAACGTTTTATTTGGTATATCAGTAGCACTTTCTACGATTTCCATAATTATATCCATGTGCGTAATTATATCTAAAATATGATGGCTAATATTGATATTATGGCTGAAATGATAGAAATGACAATTGCAAACCACCCTCTAACTATTTCCGATTTGTGTTTTTTAGATTCAGATGGGAAATATTTAGAGGCTAATTTTAATCTTCCGCAAGCATTTGTAAACGGAGTAAATTCTGCGGGTCTTACATAACCTGTTTCAGTTTGCTCTCTTTCTTTAATAATATTCTTATCCATCAGCTTTAAAGAAAGCAGTTCTTCTATTATTAGTTTCTCAAAGTATTCATTTTCAGGATAAGTATTCAATAACTCAATATATGTTTTTTCTTCCTTATTATTCCTATTTTCCAAATATTTAAGTAACACCAATATTTTCCTATCATTTGGATTGTTCATGAATATTCTGATTGTATCGTATAAGTTCTCTTTCATACCCCAATAGTTAATAAAAGTTTAATTACTGATATTTTAAAGTATAATATTTGCTTTACTTTAAAATATCAGTAATCTTTGCATCGTCAATCAATCTAAAACAGTTTTGACTAACAAAACAAAAGTGACAATTCGCAAAAATAGCAATTATAATTTAAAAACATAGGAGATATGGCAAAAACATTAACAGTAAAAAGAGGCTCAGTATCAAAGCTGGCAAGATTATTTGAGTGTACAGAGCAAACAGTTCGTAACGCTATTAGAGGTGTAACTATTGAGGGTGATGCTGAACGCATTCGTGTTGAGGCAGTAAAACAAGGTTTCGCAGTAAAGGAGAAACCCTTGACAATGGAAGAGTATAACCGCTATTACAAAGAAGCATAATTATGGAAAAAGTTAATCAGAAAGAAGTGAAAGAGCCTATTCTTCCAATCTTAAAAAAGATGGAAATAGGAGAGACCCATTCTTATCCACTCTCAAGAATGAATACAGTGAAGTCTGTATGTGGTCAGTTATCGGTAATTACCGGTAAAGTATTTAAGACTAAGATTGATCGTCCCAATCTGGTTGTAACAAGAATAGAGTAAGGAGGTATAATTATGGAAACACACCAATTGATTGCAGTAAGTATTATATTTTTTTCCATTGTAGGCATTATAGCCATGGTGAAAGGTATTTTCTGTTCGCTTAATCCATTTAAGAAAAAAGATAAGTCTGATGATACTATTATTCTTCCATCAGGAATGAAATATATTCCTACAAATACCCCATATGAGGATTTGTGGAAGAAGGCTGGATTGTCTAAATATTTAGATATGGATTTTGTCGATGTTTACCACATAGAGTTTCCCACGGAAAAATATTCAAGAGAAAACGCCTATCGTGATGCGCTTATTAAGGTGATCAAAAGAAGAAAGAGAGAATTTTTAGCAGACTCAGACAGTATTAAAAAGAATGAAATTGAATTACGTAAATTCTGTATCGGTCTCACTACTCCTGATCATACTATAAAACACCGTATTGATTACGCGGATATGTTTTATGATTATATTTCAGAAGGTAAGAAACCGGGAGCAAACAAGGAGGTATAACCATGGAAACATTATTATTAAATTCTATTGGAATTACAATATCCGGTAATGTAAAAGCTCCAATCGAAATTGATTTTATCTGAATAATTAAAATCTATTTGGAATTAATCTAAATTAAAATCCCGTTTAAGAAGGTTATTTACGGTTATTACAGGCTTTTAATTTGATTATTTAATTCGCTGAAAATTAGATTTTTATATATTGAAAATGTATAATAAATTTGTGACAATGAATATGGATAATACAGTATTAAGTAGTAATTCATTCTCTACGATAGAAGGAGGTGTAGAGATGCAACTTTTAAGTTTTCCAACTGGTAAGGAACTCTGGATTCATTCAGAAGAGAATGGTTCAATCACCTTTGATATTAATGAGGCGATAAGGTTGCGGGATTATTTGAATAGTCTTGATCTGAAATAAAAATAGAATTATGGGACGAACAAGAACAACAGTAAAAGTAGAGGCAGCCCCCAAACGTTGGCTCAACAAACAGGAGGCTATGAGCTACCTTGGATGCGGTGAGGATTTTTTAGATAGATTACGTAATGAGGCTCTTGTCTCTTTCTCTCAATTCGGTAGTAGAATGATATGGTATGATATAGCAAGTCTTGATCGGTTTGTGCTTAAAAACAAAGTAGTATGAAAGTATTACCCTTGACTTTTATCTGGTGTATATCCTTTGTTACAATGGCTATTACCTGTATGAATTGTGATCTTATTTTCTGGTTAGCATTCTTTGTATTTGCTGCTGACTGTATTTACATGGGAAAGAATACAAAGAGGCTTGAGAGGGAGATTGATGAATTGTTTGGAAAATAATCAGTAAAATAAGTAACAATGAAGAAAGTGTGTAGGATTCCGGAAGGTAGTGAATTTGTTACGGCTGAAGTAATAGATAATAGTTTGATATTACTATTTGAACCTCAAGCTAACAATGCCCTTTTCTGTGACATCACAGATGATTTAGAGTATATACCCGAAAAGGGTGATCTTTCTATATTCTGGGGGCAGGAAAGGCCGGGTGCAGCCATTATCGCTCAATTAAGTGATTATAACTTCTCCGAAGAAGAAAGCCTGTTTCGATCATCCAATGGACTATGGTATCACCATGCTATTAGATTTCGCAATGAAGAACAGTATAACAAGATACTCCAAAGCGGTCATGGTAAAGAAGGCGAATTTGAAAGCGAAGCTTGATGTGGTATTCAGCCAGTATATCCGTTTACGGGATGCGCGTAAGGATGGTACGTTTCGATGTATATCCTGTAACCGGCTTCTTCCGTTCGACCAGGCCGATTGCGGCCATTATATCAACCGCCAGCATATGGCAACCAGATTTAGTGAGAAGAATTGTAACGCCCAATGCCGGTCTTGTAACCGCTTTGATGAAGGAAACATGCAAGGATATCGCAGGGGACTTATAGCCAAGTATGGGGAATCTGTCGTCCTTTTACTTGAATCAATGAAGAACAAGGTGAATAAGATCTCTGATTTTGAGTATAGAGCCATGATCGACTACTACAAGAAAGAGGTTAAGCGGTTGAAATTGGAAAAGCAAATAGGTTGAGTTATGCCGGAAATATGCAAAACGGATATACAGGTTATAGAGCGGTTGCTTCGGCAATGCTCAGAAGAAATTGAAATTCTTTCTTCTCCTACGTCGCCGGCCAGGGATCTGGTACGGAGGTGTAATAAGATGAGAAAGAAATTGCGTAAGGTTTCTAAATAAATTATATATAGAACTTTTGGTATAATGAAAGTCGTACATGTGTATTTGATCTTCAAAAAGAAGAATTACTACTTCGGTTCTTTAAGTGCTGTCTATGACTACTTGGATGAAAGTGAAGTGGGGATAAAGAAGAGTACCCTTCTGCACCGTTCTAACGAGACTACGATTTTGACAGGGAAAGCAATCATAATCAAATCAACCCTACTGAGATGCAGGAAATAATCAATCACTTAAAAAGCCGGTGAAAAGGACACCGTCGGGACAGCCCCGGTTTAAGTTTTAATTTTATCAATCTCTCCCGGTGAAATATCCGGGAGTTTTAAATCTTTGGTTATGGGTAAAGTGGATATTGGAAAGATCAAATGTGATTGCCGGCATTGTCTGCGTGCCGGTCCTGTGAAGAACTTAATGTGCTATTGTCCGATTCATGGATGTAATCGCTCTGTGGGAGCAAGAATGTGTCTGTACTTTTTAAAGAGAAAATAATGATATATCAAATAGATACTCGTTTTTATGAGAATTGCCAAAGGACTTATTATGCTGATTCTTTTAAAGAAGCGTATGAGATGTTTAGGAAATTGGGTACTAAGCTGATACGTACAGATCCGCTTATTACAAGTAAGATGTATGAGCGGAAACAGGGAGAAATGCGGTACGGTGTATATTATTGTGGTTCTAACCAGATAGCAAAGACTATCGAGATTAGCATGAAGCCATATCAAGGAAGTCAAGAGGTACAGGTTGCTTTGCCATCGGATGCGTTAGAGGATTTGCATTGGGCCATTTTCAGTAGGGACATGGTAGAGTGTATTCCGGGAGTGAATGATATGAAATTCCATTATGGTGATAAATATAAAAGATAAATGATATGAATGAAGAAAATTTCAGATGGCTCAGGGTGGGCGGTCCTACCATGAAATATTCAGAAGATAAGAGGATTAAGGTACTGCCTTCTACCGAAGGATGCGAAGGGTGTACGTTTCAAAATAGCTTTGGGGCAAAGTATTGTCGTATGGCAGCATTCTGTATGGGACATTTACGTCCGGACCGGACTCCGGTTATATTTGTGGTGAAGTGATGGAATCCGAAAAGTTGATCATCCAGATACAGGATTCTCTTTTGGCCGAATTCCTCTATCACTGGGTACAGTATGACAAACCATGTTCGCTGTTGTTTCAAAAGCCCAAAACAGAGGGTCTCGTGGCAATAAAATTGCTGGTTGATACCGGGGAAATCGCAAACTTTGTCATAGAGACCCAACAGGCCATAGGATACAAGATACATTATGTAAAATGAAGAACAGTCGGCATTATGTTTGATAAAGTGGTCATAAAGGCAACGGTTGATACATCTGATATCGATACGATTATACTTCGGAATTACCTTGAACAATGTACGGAAGGTGATGAAGTCTATTACAAATCGACGGCATATGCGAATTTTGACGGTTGCTTTATTGAGTTACGTGGGAATAGGTTGCGGTGCACCTGTTCTATTTGCAAGCTTTATTTTAAAGGGAAGTATGGGAAGTTGGATAACAGCCGCCCGATAACCTTTGCGATGGCGGTAAGGACAATTAAGGAAGTCTTGTTAAGGTTATGTGTAAGGATGGAGAATGCAGTGGTAACATACTATGAGATCGGGATTACAATGAAGATGTCTCTCCCTGCGGATTCATACATAAAGCAGATGTACGAGGTTTCCGGGAAATACCTTTGGAATGATGCGAACTATTCTGCATTCAAGCAGCAGACTACAGAAAAAAGCAAGTATTTCCGTAAGGTTTTAAAGGTTTATGATAAGACCTTTGAGGCTGGTGAGAAAGGACGAAATGTAGGGGCCAATATCCTGCGCATAGAAACGATATATAAGCATCAGTCTGTTCCGATGATGGAATTCACAGATAATTTATTCCTGAATAAAATGGGACGTATTTTTTATAAAGACTGGTCAGAGATACGCTTTGTCAGGGAATTGTCTGCTGCGAAGGGGATAAAGATTTCCCAGCTTGACCGTGCCAGGGAAATATACCGGATCGGAGTGACCCGTTACAAAGAACGCTACAAGCAGCTCTATATGGATAGGAAACTGACCAAAAAACAATGGGAGACAATACGTGTCTTTATTCATAATTGGCCCGAGGAGCGTGAGAAGTATGCAGAGATAATTGGTGAGTTGGAACGCGAATTCAAGGATAAACTTCTGGCCGGTTATCAGACAGGGATATTTATGCCCATTTGTAATAAATTATAAGTAATTGATAATCAATTATTTATGTGGTTTTGTAAAAAGCACCTTATGGTGCATGAATAACTATCTTATAATCAGTTGGTTATGTTTTAAAAGATGAGAATTTAACATTTTACGGCAACTTGTCCTATACAGCCCGGAGGGTTGTCGGGTAACTGACATTAAAGGGCTGATAACTTTTTATTATAACTTAAAATAGAAATATATGAAATCATCACAAGACTTTAAGAAAGCAATCCAGGCATACTTGGATTTACGTGCAAAAACAGATAAGTTGTTTGCTGTATCCTATGCTAAAACAAACAAGAACCTTGATGAGTGTTGTAACTATATCCTCGGTGAAGCTAAAAAGCGGGGTAATGCTGTTGCAATGACTGATGAAGAAGTGTACGGAATGGCAGTTCATTACTACGACGAGGATGATATTAAGATAAACAAGCTTCCGGCTAATGCGAGAACTTCTGTAAGTGTTCCTGCATCGAAGGCTGTGGAACTTACGGAAGAAGATAAGGAGAAAGCACGTCAGGAAGCTATTAAACGTCTTGCAGAGGAACAGCAGGCTTTACTCCGTAAAAAGCCTGCACGGGCAAAGAAAGAAGTAACCGAAGTTCAACAGATGTCACTATTTTAACAATGAAACCGAGAACAAAACTTCAATTCAAGATAATGGAGCTGAGCAATCGCTTACCCATGTTCGGTTTGGAAGTCGACAAATGGGCAAAAGAAAAGGTTGTCAGTCACAACGGATATCGCACGAAGAAGTTCATCTACTGTACAGAGTGCGGCCAGTACTTCGATAATACCGGCATCAAAGACGGAAGAAAAGAAACGTGTCCTCATTGTGGCGCTGATTTAGTTGTAACCACCTCTAAGAAGCGTACCGATAAAGAAGAACGGTTCTTTTGTATCGTGGATAAATTTGAGGAATACCAGGTATTCCGATATGTCTATATTCTTCGCTATAATCGTACTGGGAAACCAGTTCATTATTTCATCGATGAAGTAATGCAGAAATGGATGTCAGACTATGAAGAGGTTACCATGGTAGCCAAAAGTCGTTTAATGAATTCCGCGTACATGTTTGATGGTTGGTCTCACAGCTCTGAAATGCAAATCCGAACACGTGGTATGAGCTATAACTCATTCGATTATGAAGTATATGTACACATGACCTATCCGGTTCAAAAATGGAAGAGTGAGTACAAGAAATACGGCGTCAATCGACAAATCAAAGGTACTGATCCTTACTTGCTCCTGAAGGGTGTAAAGCATGAACCCAAAAATGAAACATTACTCAAAGCCAAACAATACAGCCTGCTTGGATATGTGACAAATGGTAACGCTTCTTTCATTAATAGGTATTGGCCAACAATAAAAATCTGCATCCGGAACAAATATATAATCAAAGATGCAAGCATGTACAATGACTACCTTCAGCTACTGGAGAGATACCATAAAGACCTGCGCAACGCTTATTATGTTTGTCCCAAGAACTTTCGTAAGGCTCATGACTATTACGTTGCCAAGCGTCGGAAAGAACAGGAGAAATCCGAGAAAGAACGACTGGAACGGGAAATGCTCAAACAGAAGGAAGCAGAAAAGAAATTCCTTGAGCGGATTGGTAAGTTTGTAGATTTGGTAATCTCCGACAACAAATTAACTATCGTTCCTCTGAAATCTCTCGATGAATTCAAGCAGGAAGGGGACACCATGCACCATTGTGTATTTGCCAATGGCTATTGGAAACGTTCTGACTGTCTTATTCTCTCTGCCCGTATTGGAGACAAGCGCATAGAGACCATTGAAGTGAATCTTAAAACGCTCGATGTAGTTCAATCTCGCGGTGTTTGTAACAATAATACAGAGTATCATGAACGTATCATACAGCTTATGAAAAAGAATATGAATTTGATTCGTCAAAGACTGACGGCATAAAAGGATAAGAAATGAAGAAAACATATGAGGAAATGTTACATGATGCATTCTGTGAATGTATGCAGAATAATCATGGTAAGGATTGGGTAGATAGATACGACCCGGAAGAACAGGAAAATATGCGCCGTGAATTTTATTCTGGCGCTGAATGGCAGGCAATGCAAGCATTGTCTCAAGAGCAGATAGATACTACATTATCTGACTACATTAATAGTACCAAAGCTGAAGATAAACTCCAATTTGGACTATTTAGCCTTATTAGTATATCAAGTATGGCAATAGACGCCAATTCTGCAAAAACAACATTAAGCACTGAGTTCACTCACAAGGATAAACGATACAAGGCCGAGATGTTGATTACTCAAAAAGAAGTTTAATTCGTAATAATACAGAAATGAAACGAGTAGTACAATTACTAATAGAGCTTCCTGATATAGAAGCAACTGAAGAACAAATTGAAGAGTATATTGAATTTGAAACTGGGTTCGGGTGCCAATTAAGTGCTGATAATCCTTTCAATGGTCTAACCTATGAAGTGGAAGAATGTTATGTTGAAGATAGAGAGGTGATTAACTAATAATAGGAATAACAAGTTCCTATGTTTAAAATCGGAAAAGACGGATAGTGGCATGTAGCGCAAAA
>ERZ894240.1830-NODE-1830-length-11068-cov-160.863888_pt1 | contig 11068 bp, 8 predicted proteins | sample MGYA00380298_ERZ894240 | MGnify/ENA primary metagenome ERZ894240 (study PRJEB32331, sample SAMN06328419) | human gut metagenome | biome: human gut microbiome; feature: stool | host: Homo sapiens | collected 2014-06-27 ...
ACTTCCACACAATGGGAATAGACCATATTTTTGTAGATGAGTGCCATTATCAGAACTTTTAGGAATTTCCGATAAAATTATTCAATTGTTTAGCAATCATTTGTTTTGAGTCTTAATCAGTTCTGATTATATTCCGTCTATAATTGTAGAATAACATTCAAACAAGATGCGATTATGGACATATTTAATCTGAATGAAAAAGTCAAAGGGCTTGTTTCTTATTTACAAGACACAGGTTATTCAGCCATGTACATAGACTATGTGAAGAAAATGGCTGAGTGGTTATCGGGCAATTCCGAACATTACAAATGGAAGAGTCTCGCCGATGTTGAACCGACACTAAAAGAATTGTGGTCCAACAAGTATACTTGCAGAAACAAGGTACGCCTGTTACGTGTAATCTGCCAATATATCGAGAATGGATTATTACCCGACGGATGCAAACACTACATCAAACCTCACCACTACGAATTGCTTGGCGAAGAATACAGGAATGTAACGGACATGGCTTTCAACGTGGTAGGCAGGCGTTGCAAATTTTCAACAAACGTGAAGTATGCGCTATCTTCGTTCTTCTTCCGGTTACAGGAAATGGGTGTGTATTCATTCGAATCAATAACAGAGGATGCGGTGTTGGAAGTGTTTTCCAAAGACGAAAAACAGAAGATGGGCCATTCGCTCAAATATTCGGTGGAGTATGGGCTGAAAGCCTGTTTGCCTTACTATGGCAAATCCGTTGAACGTATAATCGCATATCTGCCGGCCATACCCAACATGCGTAAGAACATTCAATACCTTACAGAGCAAGAACTGACGGCCATCAGGCATACCTTGGAGCACGACGGCACAATATCCCTGCAGGACAAAGCCATCATAACCTTGGCCATGTACACGGGATTGCGTGGGTGTGACATCTCAGCTCTCACGCTTGAGAACTTCGATTGGGAACACGACCTTATAAAAATCACACAGGCAAAAACGGGACAGCCCCTTACATTGCCGCTTCGCGCCGTAGTCGGGAATGCTGTCTTTGATTACCTGCTCAAAGAGCGTCCCCAATGCCCGGAACCATATGTTTTTCTCACAGTACACGTGCCACACAGAAGACTCCACACAAGCAATCTTGATGCCATATGCTCAAAAGTCATGTGCAAAGCAGGAATAAGGCAAGGTGAAAATGAAAGAAAGAGCATGCACCTGTTTCGCCACCATGTAGCGACATCCCTGTTGCAGGGCGGTGTGCAACAGCCTGTTATAAGTGCCACCCTTGGCCATTCGTCCCCAAGCTCTCTCGACCGCTATCTCAGTGCGGAATTCAAACACCTGAAAGAGTGTTCGCTAAGCATCGAGGGATTCCCGGTTGGAAAGGAGGTGTTTGGCAGATGAAAACGACTTCATTCCTTTCCAACGCGATAGAAGGATACGTAAAATACCGCAAGGCTTCCGGGCGTGACAGCCACAGCTATATCAAGAACGTAATACTATTTGACCATTTTTGCGCGAGGGAATATCCCGGACAGATCGAACTATCCCAAGAAATCGTGGACAGATGGTGCAGGCAACGTCCATCTGAATGCACAAACTCTTGCGTGTCACGTGTATATCCTATTCTGGACTTCATCAAATACATGAACAAACGTGGAATGACAAAAATAGCCCTGCCAAAAGTGCCAAGGTCTGTGCCAAGAACTTATACGCCGCATCCTTTCACATATGATGAATTGAAACGCTTCTTCAATGCTTGCGACAACACAAAGCCAAGACGTGGCCGTCTCGCCACAATCCAACGCATGACACTGCCAGTATTCTTTCGCTTATTGTACAGTTCTGGGATGAGGACAACCGAAGCCATCCTGCTGGAACGTGATGATGTAAACCTTGAAAATGGCGTAATTTCCATCAAGCGAAGTAAAGGGCATGACCAACATTATGTCGTTCTCCATGATACAATGTTGGCTCTAATGCGTACTTACGACGAGAATATATCTAGGTTAGTCCCGCACCGCAAAGTGTTCTTTCCGACACCGAATGACAAGTCTCACCCCTCTGTTTGGGTTACGTATCATTTTCGGGTGTTGTGGCAAAGTTGCAATTCATCCTACGCTATCCCATATGAGCTAAGACACAACTATGCCATAGAAAACATAAACAGCTGGACACACCAAGGATTTACCATCCATGACAAGTTGTTGGCTTTGAGCAAGAGCATGGGACACCGGCAAATAGAGAGCACGCTGGCTTATTATTCCTTGACCCCAGCGATTTCTGATATAATGGAATATACAGAGAATCAATTATTAAAATTAAAGACAGATGAAAAAGAAGATTAATCCGCAAGCAATGCAGATAGCTGATTATCTGCATGACTGGCTCGAACACTATGTCCCTTCAATCAAGGCATGCAGTCCTCACACAAAGAGAAATTATAAGATCTCCGTGAAACTCTATGTAGAATTCCTCAGAGTCATAAAAGGCACTACACCAGAAACATTAAGCGCAGAATGTTTCTGTATGGAATATATAATGGAGTGGATCATTTGGTTAAAGGAAAATAGGGGTTGCAGTCCAGCAACATGTAATGTAAGATTGTCAGCCTTGCGTGTTTTTCTGAAATATTTGTCGTTTAGAGATATATCCTATATGTCTGTTTTCTTACAAGCGGAAAATGTTCCAAATGAGAAAAACTCTAAAAGAAAGGTCATCGGGCTCAGTAAACAGGCTGTTGATGTATTGTTGTCCATGCCTAATCAAGGGAGTACTATAGGCTTTCGTGATTACACTCTGATGCTTCTCTTATATTCCACCGCTGTGCGCATCAACGAGCTTCTGACTCTGAAAATTAGCAATATTGTTATAGACTGTGTAAAACCTCACATAATAGTCATTGGCAAAGGAAGAAAGAAACGTCCGATTCCTCTTTTGGCCAAGCCAGCACAATGCTTGAAAAGGTATCTTATCAAATACCATCCGAAACAGAATGATGCAAATGCATTACTTTTCTGTTCTAAGAGCAAAGGCATATATGTCCCGATGTCCGCTGAAAACGTGAACAAGATGCTGAAAAAATATGCCACAATGGCTCATGAAAGGTGCCAAGATGTTCCTATGGATTTACATGCCCATCAATTTAGGCATACCAAAGCTTCACACTGGCTTGAAAACGGGATGAACATAGCCCAAATCTCATACTTACTTGGGCATGAAAGTATTCAAACCACAATGGTATATCTTGATATAACCACAAAACAAGAAGAAAAAGCTTTGGAAACCCTTGAAGGCGAAAATCAAAAGAAAATGAGAAAAAAGTGGAAGACAGAGGAAGGAAAAGCAAATCTTGAAATACTTTTAGGACTTACAAAAACAAATTGAGTAGGAGAAATTTTACTTCTTCGTTTTCCTCTTACCCGATTAAGATATACAAGTACTGTTTGGTATATTATATAAACTTCCAGCAAGGTATTATACCTGCTGGAAGTTATGTTACAGTTCCCAATTAAGAACAGAGTCTAAAGGGTGCTGAGATTGATATGCGGCAAATAATTTCCTCTCATTTATAAGCGTTGATTCATCTCGTTTTAACACATTAGAAATAAAGTTATTCAACGATTTTGTACCTCTTAGAATTGGAACGATTTGAAGATACTCGGGTAAGACTGATTGTGATATTTCTTTTAATGTTAACCCTATAACAGTTGTTCTATCATATCCATATCCAACTTCCCAAGGGATCCATTTTGAATCCAATGCATTTTGGGATAAAAGACATAACATGTGCGTGCTGTTTCTGATACCTGTTTTAATTGCACTTACAACGTAAGATGGATCGTTGGGCCGCTGATCCAGCTGTTTCTGATACCTGTTTTAATTGCACTTACAACCGAGTAAGGTCTCGTTCTGTCTATTTTTGTATCATATTCATCAAAATAGACATCAATACCAGAAGTAAGAAAATAGTCTGCTATTTTTTTAGCAGTGTCCGCATCTCTTTTTTGGTGACTTATGAATATACATAAACCACTTCTTTGTGCAATGGAATTTTCGGTTAAATAAAATCTATTTAATGCCATAATCTATTATTCTACTTATCCATTTTTTTTACGCATTGGCCTTGATAAATCATAAGTGCAAGTGGCACGACTATTATATGCATTATCAATCATCTGTCTCAAAATATCTGGTGTTAGCTTATCCCAATTGATTACAGATATAAAGGCATTGGGTTCGAGCAAATTATCAATGATGCGTTCCGGTAAGTATGGATAACGCCTATGATACTCTTCTCGGCTATCAATAGACATCCATTGTGTCGTCTCTGGGTAGAACGTTTTCTCACTACTATGAGCGCATGTATAATATTCGCTTTTAACAGATGGTAGTAATATCACAATAATGCCGGACTTCTTATTCACCGTACCATCGTACATACTTGAATATAACTCCCAATCAATATGCTTGCGATTTTTTGTTTCAGTTCCTACAAGTAAAATGGTTACGGTTGTATCCTTCAAATGCTCGTCGCGTATATATTCGCGTATCTTTTGGTCGTCCCAATCTTCTGGAATCTCGCCCATGTCAACAGAGCCATCAATGAATACTTTATTTTTTTCAGCCCAACTAACCAAACCTTCTTTATATTTCTGGTCATTGGCATGATGAAAACTTACAAATACTTTATGCATAATTTATATTAATAGTTAAAAGCTTTATTAATACCCTTGAGAATCAATGATATTATCTCGGGAATATTAATAGAGTTGAATAAAATTTCATTTTCATCTTTATCAAGTCCATTTCTAAGAACCTGATAATCCTTATTTTCGAATTTCTTTAGTTCATCGTAATTTATCGTTGGCAGACAACTCATTTGGCAATATTCAATTAAATTTTTATAATCCTCATTGGTTTTTGCTTCTTCAAATAGTTTTTCTGCCGTAGTTTCACCTTTCATTAGTTTCACTATTTGTGCAGAAGCTCCACCAAATCCTCCTAATAAATAAATTGGATGTTTTTTCTGTATAGCACAAATCGCCTCTTCAAATATTCCGGCCATACGCCCCTTAAAATTGACAATTTTGCCACCCAAAACGATACGTGCATTAACATTCTCTTCCATTTCTTTACGCATAATAGATAAAGAATTTGCCCAAAGAAACATTTTGCTTGGCGTAGTTGGCTCAAAGAACTTCCCCTTATCCTCCTCACCTACACCTTTGGGTATTTCTGTTTTTACTATTTCCACACGGTCGTATTTAAATTCAGCGATGTCAGATTTTGAGAGCCTATTAAATATAGGCCAAGCAAAATAATTTGTGAAATAGATTGTACTTGGATCAGACTTTTCTTTTATGCCATACTGACATGAAAGATCGCATAAAAGTTTTGTGAAACCACCAATTCTAAGATCACCTCCATACACCAATTTAGCTCCAGTAACAAGCAGATGACGAGCTATTTCAACAGATAAATCATCAAACATGGCTTTGCCGATTCCTTTAGTTAAAGCCTCCGGAGTTTCCGAAATAGAAATTGCGATTTTCTTATCCTGTATCTTATTCATATTTGAATATAACTGACTCGGAGTAACAAAACTTGTAATCTTACCATTTTTATTCAAAACCTCCAACTCTTCACGACCTAACGGTGGTTCAGGATAGAGTATTGATTTTATATTATCTTCAATATTAATTAAATTCATTAATTCCGGAGGAACAGGAAGAATAGAAGTATTTTGCAAATCGCACTTCATTACCAATTGCTCAAGATATTCTTTCTCATAATATTGGTCTAACGCAGTACGTAGAAGCAAGATAATTACGTCATCCCATTTGCCATTAAATCTAATCTTTGGCATATTACCCAAATACGGGAATGTTCGAGAAGAAACTCCATTCAATACATTTACTAATATTGAAGGTACATTATTTTTCTTACCAGAGATAGCTTCAATTCGACACCATTCTCTTTCTGAATATGTATCAGATTCTATGATAACTAATAAGGATGAAGCTATACCTGACTGAATCTGTTGGGCAAATTGATGACCATCCAAAATATCATTAACATCGAAGAAAGAATCGAGTTTAGTATCTGAACGCAAATAATCTCTTAAAGAAATTGCCGTAGATTCACCTAAATGATCTTTATCCTTTTTAGAATGGCTAATGAATAATTTTAGCTTTTGCCCAACTTTATAAGACTTTAAATAGCGTAAAATGTTATCATAAAGTCTTATTTGAAATTCATGCCAATCAGTTTCAATATTCTCATTTTTCAAACAAATAAACTGTTCTTCTTGAAGAAGTGGGTTTATGTCGAAAGCATACTTGGATAGTTTGACGGCAAATATTTTTAGTGCCCCATTGTCTTGTTTTACTAATAATTCTTTTATATACTCATCCCATATAGTATTACAATACATATTGTCATCAACCAATAATATTGCAATAGTTTTATTACTGAAGTTTATATCTATCGGGGTAATTTGATTGGCCATATCCGTTCGAAAGAACACTGGTATATCAAGCCCATCTTCAAAAGGCCTACTTGAATTACGACACAGAAGATGGTAAATTTTCTCATATGTTTCGCTACCTTTAGTATTATCCTTGTCATACAAGACATATACAGAAAGAGGTGTTTTAAAATTAGAACTCATAAAACAAAAAATAGAAGTAATTTATACTTAAGTTAGAGTTTTAAATAAATATTAAAATGTTAAGATACAGCACGTAAGTGGAATTATTCATTAATATTATGGATGGTTAAACTCATGCATTATGAAAATTCCATGCCTATCAAATACAAAGATACAATAAAAAAGGAAAATTATCTCATATTTCCGATGCAAAATATGGTTATGTTATGTAAAGTTGATTCATTAGTAGTAAATGTCATTTTTCATACAAGCTCAAAACTATATGCCAACGTAACATCTTCTAAAAAATGCCAAGTAATAAAGAATTGACAATTTGATATGCCCGGTGTTATTGGAATGGGAGTTACGCAACGGCCTGAAGAATTGGTACAGAGTTCAACAGTCAAGAATGTGGGAAACAGAATACAACCTATGTGCTTTATTGGACAAATACTAGAAACTTCCACTGAGCAGTTTCTCTTTAGAAACGGGAGGTCAAATGCAATCAGAAAAATCATTAAGATATCCAAATTTACGAAAAGGACTATTGAGCAAATACAAACATTACAGCCTTATCTCCAAATTGATACAGAATATATTCTATACCCTGCATATTACGACCGTAAAAATAATCAGAACTTATTATATAAAAAAGATGCTGAATTTCAATATATTTAGAATGTCAAACAAAAAAATAAGAAAGTTCTGATAATGACATAAATCCAAAATTTCGGATTTATCGCATATTTTCAAGAACTTAATGTTCCAGACACGCCATAACCGTGTGGCAGGTATCGGCAACACCAAAGGCTCTCAAAGGGCAATGAACCTCTTGTTCGCCATTCGTGACATCCAACTTCGTACAGGTCGTGACCTTGGGGCTACGTTTCTGTCGGGTACAGTGGTGGTAAATGCACTGACCGAACTATATGTGATGTTCAAGTATTTGCGTCCGCAGGAGCTTCAACGGCAACGGATTAGCTGTTTCGATGCGTGGGCAGCCATATTCACAAAGAAAACGGCAGATTATGAGTTGAATGTGACAGGCTCGGTGAAGCGCAAAGAGCGTTTCCGTACTTACATCAAAGTACCGGAGCTGGCAATGTTCCTGCGTGAGATTACGGATTACTGTACAGCCGACATGATAAATCTTGACGTGCCTGAGAAGAACGTGCGTTTCCTCTCTTATCCCCCGACAATCGAGCAGGAGGAAATGATAGGACGCTTGATTTCTTTTGCCGGTAGCGGCCAGTGGAAGGACTTGGGACTTGACGTTCCGCAACCCGACAATCTCGATAAGGCAAAAATGCTGGTTGCGACCAATGTAGCCCGAAAAATGGCTCTTGATATGCGCTTGTTGGGTTGCAAGTTCAAGGATGATGCCGATAACAAGGCTTCTATCTGTGCGAGGACAATCTATGACTACTATATACGCTCGAATGACAATCGGGGTACACAGTTCGTGTTCAGCGATCTTGGTACATACAAACCGAACGAATGGAACATATATGCCGACATCAAAGAAAAGTTGGTACAACTCGGTATTCCTGCTGATGAAATACAGTTTATCCAATGCGCCACTACCGAGAGGGCAAGAAAAAAGCTGTTTGAAGAAATGAACAACGGCAAGGTGCGAGTTCTTTTTGGAAGTACGACCATGTTAGGCACAGGTGTGAACGCCCAGCAAAGGGCTGTGGCAGTGCATCACCTTGAAATACCTTGGGTGCGACATGAAGTCGCATAGATAATTGTTGGAATGATACTTACGGGTATCAGCTTTAACCCGCTGTTCCGTCAGCGGTAGCCTACCGACCGATGCACCTTAATGTTGTATTAAGCGGTCGGGACGAAGTACACTTTCGCAAGACAAGACAGAACCGTGAGGGGAAGTCAAGTACGGTTAGTATCATACCGTAGAGTGGCGAGGCTGGATAGTATGGTTAGCGCAAGCGAACTGTTAGTAAACTTCGTAATGTCACGAAAGAGTGTAAGATACTGGCACACTCTACCCAAAAGGGAAGCGGTCGGTTAATCCTCTCCATGGTAGGATTACACGGATATAAGCACCGCCGGAGGATGAGACAGAACCTAACCTATCCGTTAGTTATCTATGTGGAACATGGTAAGCCTGTATATCTCCTGTCATGTAAAAATGACAGGTAAGCTGACAGCAATGAAAGCCGAATGGTGTGCAGGTATAAGATAACAGAAAAAGCGAATGCCGTTCTGTAATGGAGCGGATACGGATTGAACCGACATCACGGGCTGATGTGGGCGACATCATCCGACACGAAAGTGGGCAGACTTCTGTGACGACATTAGGTAGGCAATCAAACCGAATGTTGTCAAATGGTGATTCTTTACAATTAACTTTTAGAACTTTCAAAAGGAGGAAAGCAAATGAACGAAAACAAGACATCGTGTGCGCCTGCTGACAATCAGCAAACACTTTGGGACAGAATAGACTGGACTAAAGCGGAGTTGGCTGTCAGAAAGCTACAAGCACGAATTGTAAAGGCTCAGAAGGAAGGCAGATACAACAAGGTGAAAGCCTTGCAGTGGACGCTGACCCACTCTTTTTACGCAAAAGCCTTAGCCGTAAAGAGAGTTACTTCTAACGGAGGTGGCAACACCCCCGGAGTGGACATGGAAACATGGGAGAAACCCGAAGCAAAAACACAAGCGATAAGCGAACTCAAACGCAGAGGCTACCAGCCGAAGCCATTGAGAAGAGTCCACATCAAAAAGAGTAATGGCAAACTGCGACCGTTGGGAATACCGACAATGAAAGACAGAGCCATGCAAGCACTCTACCTTATGGCATTAGAACCAGTGTCGGAAACAACAGCCGACTCACGTTCATACGGTTTCCGCAAGGAACGCCGCTGTATGGACGCGGTAATGCAATGCCATAACATTCTCCGAAAAGGCTATTCTCCCGAATGGATTCTGGAGGGTGACATAAAGGGGTGCTTCGACCATATCAGCCATGAATGGCTGCTTGCCAACATCCCTATGGACAAGGCAATACTCCGAAAATGGTTGAAATGCGGCTATATCTTCAACAAACAGATGTTCCCGACAGAGGAGGGAACGCCACAAGGTGGCATTATCTCTCCCACGCTTGCCAATATGACATTGGACGGATTGCAGAAAGTCCTTGCAGAGAAATATAAACGAGTTAGAATCAAAGGTAAGTTATATTCGCCAATGGTGAATCTTGTCCGTTACGCTGATGACTTTATAATTACCTGCGAGAACCGTGAAACACTTGAAAAGGAAATCAAGCCATTGGTAGCCGACTTTATGTCTGAAAGAGGTCTGACCTTATCAGAAGAAAAGACGGTGATAACCAATATCCGTGACGGTTTCGATTTTCTCGGTTTCAACATCCGCAAATTCGGCAATGAAATATTGACCAAGCCGACCAAGAAAGCCGAAAAACGCTTTATGGAGAATATCCGTAAGGTGACAAAAGGTCATAAGGGTTGCAAGCAGGAATCATTAATCAGGATGTTGAATGCTAAAATTCGAGGATGGGGAGCATATTATCAGCATGGGGCGACACGTGATTCTTTTCACAGAATCGACCATCAGATATTTCTCGCCTTGTGGCAATGGGCTAAACGCCGTCATTCCAAGAAAGGGAAACAGTGGATAAAAGACCGCTATTGGCACAATATCCGAGGGAACAGCTGGACTTTTGCGGCTAAGTTCAAGAAATCAAACGGCAAAGAAGACCAACTTACCTTGTTGAAACTGGCATCTTCGTTTCCTTTTCTGCAATATACGCAGATAAAGGGGGACATGAATCCGTTTGACGCAGACTGCCGCCTGTACTTCAATAAAAGAATGAAGTCAAAGATGCTTGTGACGCTGAAAGGACGTAAATCCCTGCTTTACCTATGGGAAAAGCAAGGTCGGAAATGTCCGATATGTGGTGAACCGATTGACACGCATAAGGCATGGAATGTAATGCCGACCGTACAAGACGGACGGAAATGCAATCTGTTGGTTCATGATGAATGTTTCAAATTATCCCGTAAAAACAATGGAAACAAGAAGTAGGATGAGCCGGTCTCTGCACACGAACAGAGACTTTGAAAAGCTTGAGCCGTATGAGGGGAAACCCTCACGTACGGTTCTGAGGGGGGGAAGAGGGCAGTAATGCCCTTGACCTACCCGATCGACCTGCTGACATGTAGCAACGAAACGGCAGGGCGGTACGCAAAGGCAACACTGTAAAGCTGTGGGGTGGCAATGTGGTAGATATTGTAATTTACGGCACGGAAAAGACCCTTGACGCCTACAAGTTCAATCTGTTGAGAAACAAGCAGATGTTTATCAATCAAATTAACAACGGCACAATCGCCGTGCGTCGTATTGACGAGGGAGGCATGGATGAGGACAGCGGTATGAACTTCGCCGAGTTCG
>ERZ894240.1839-NODE-1839-length-11039-cov-9.758012_pt1 | contig 11039 bp, 8 predicted proteins | sample MGYA00380298_ERZ894240 | MGnify/ENA primary metagenome ERZ894240 (study PRJEB32331, sample SAMN06328419) | human gut metagenome | biome: human gut microbiome; feature: stool | host: Homo sapiens | collected 2014-06-27 ...
CGATTCTCTAAATCGCCCACAAAGGTAGTCGATTTATTTGTTTCTGCAAATCGCCTTTTATTACTTTTTTGTGAAAAGAGACAAATCTGTTTACGTTTTTTCGTCGTTTGTAAAGTCGGGATTGCATTTGTGAAAGATTGAAACCGTGAGAACTATCTATCCTGTGCTTTGTTGTTATTAGAAAAAGAAAATTTATGGAACTGAATCAGATAGATATACATTATTTAATAGCGGCAATTTGTGTTATTTCATCTGCGCTTGTGTTTTATACGATAGGTGTTTGGGGAGAACGTATTCAAAGGAAATTAAAGTTTTGGCATATCATTTTCTTTCTTCTCGGGTTGTTGGCTGATACGGTGGGTACAAGCCTGATGGAGCATATTGCCGAACTGACTCATCTGCATGACGAAATGCATACGGTGACAGGGGCAATTGCTATTCTTCTGATGTTTGTACATGCGTTATGGGCGATATGGACCTATGTGAAGGGAACGCCTATAGAAAAGAGACATTTTAATCGTTTCAGCATTGTAGTTTGGTGCATTTGGCTTATACCTTATTTAATAGGGGTTTATTTGGGGATGCGATTACACGTATAGGATTAGGCAGCAGATAAATAGGGGGAGAGGGATTATTCCGCTAAAAGCTTACGTTATTTAGTTCAAAAGGATACAAAAATGAGGGTGTTCGGAGAGGGGTGTACAAAGCGCTGAAACGCCCACCAGTAAAGGGGGAAAAGCCAATGAAAACCAGTAGAGTAGAGAAGAGAAGAGTAAAGAAGAGTAAGTAAAAGTATTATTTCTGTTATAAACAACAGCAATAATACTGGGCAGAGAAGATGGCTTTGGATGCTGCCGTTGTCGGTTCGGACCACTTCGTCGGTGCCGTTTCTGTTCCCGTGTCCCTCATGAACTGTTCGTCCGGCAGATAACCGACTTTTGTCTGGTAGGTTGTTGATGCTCGCCCGGTGGGTAACGGACATTCACACGGTAGGTAACGTACGTTTGTACGTTAGGTAAATTCTATATTATTTCACGGGCTACCGTTTCAATACTTGTTTGCTAAAGTATCATTTGCTTCAAAACCGCCTCTAAAATCCGCTAATTTGGTAAATTTTGTAATAAGTGACAGTCTCATTTACAAAAATACAGAAAATATCGAAGAAAACAAGTTGGTTCTTTCTCTTTCGTATCAGGACGAAAGAAAAAGAATATCCCCCAACTTGGAAAAAACAAATAAACTCCCTATCTTTGTCGCGCATTGGTTTGCGACTCCCATGCGGGGGAAGCAATTAAAAGGGAATCAGGTGCAAGTCCTGAACAGTCCCGCTGCTGTAAGTTCCATACAAGTTACAAGCAATTCACTCATTGCCACTGGAAACCAATCCGGGAAGGCGTTTGTAACAGGAATAAGTCAGAAGACCTACCATGCAAATAAGTTTCACTGCTTTCGAGGAAAAAGCGTTGAGTCTAATGAACCGGACAAGTCGTCTATCATTTCATTCATCACTCTGATTCAGAGAAAGTGTGTTAAAACGGATAAACTCTGCCAAGTTTATTTATGCGTGTCCGGTCGAAGGGATTTCGCCCGGACACTTTTAAACCTAAAAAGAGGAAATGGAAAAGAGGACTTTAGCAATCTTTGCAGTAAGCTGCAACCTGTTTTTATCGACTTCACTTTTTGCACAACAGCAAAGGGTGGATACCGCACGTACCTATTACATCCCCGAAATAACCGTTTCCGATATTTATCAGACCCGTGAGGTTCGCTCTACCGCTCCATTACAGATATTTTCTAAAGACGCTTTAAAGAATCTGAATGCCCTGCAGGTTTCCGATGCCGTGAAACATTTTGCAGGAGTAACTGTGAAAGATTACGGGGGGATCGGCGGACTGAAAACGATATCCATACGAAGTCTGGGTGCGCAACATACTGCTGTAGGTTACGATGGAATCACACTGACTGACTGTCAAACGGGACAAATCGACCTTGGACGTTTCTCTCTCGATAATGTCGACCAACTGTCGTTGAGTAACGGTCAAAGCGACAACATCTTCCAGCCTGCCCGTTTCTTTGCTTCAGCAGGGATACTGAATATACAAACACTCACTCCCCGATTTGAGGACGGAAAGCACACGAATATAAGTGCGTCTTTCAAGACCGGTTCATGGGGATTGGTCAATCCCAGTCTGTTATTGGAACAACGGATCAGTCGGAAATGGACTGTATCTGCCAACGGCGAATGGATGTCATCGGACGGGCATTATCCATATACTTTATATTACGGAAATGAAGAAGGGGATCTGAGTTCACGGGAAAAGCGAAAGAACACGGATGTACAGACATTTCGTGCAGAAGCCGGGCTTTACGGAAACTTCTCCGACAAAGAACAATGGAGGCTAAAAGCCTATTATTTCCAATCTTCCCGCGGATTGCCCAATGCCACAACTTTCTATTATACTCATTCTTCACAACGTCTTTGGGACAAGAACACATTTATTCAAAGTCAATATAAGAAAGAATTTAACCGGCAATGGGTGTTCCAGACTTCTGCCAAGTGGAATTGGAGCTATCAACGTTATTTAGATCCCGACTACAAAGGTTCTACCGGAGAAATAGAGAACAGTTATTACCAGCAGGAGTATTACCTTTCGGGGTCCGTGCTTTACAGGTTATTGAATAATTTGTCTTTTTCGCTTTCTTCTGACGGAAGTATCAACACGATGAATGCCAATCTGAATGACTTTACCCATCCTACGCGCTATTCGTGGCTGACAGCTTTTGCGGGAAAATATGTAAACAATTGGCTTACTCTCTCTGCATCCGCTTTGGCAACTGTCATCTACGAGCAGGCCGATAAAGGGGGAAGTGCAGGTAATCACCGTAAACTTTCTCCGTATGTCAGCGCTTCGTTCAAGCCTTTCGACAAGGAAGAATTCCGTATCAGAATTTTCTACAAAGATATCTTTCGCCTGCCAAGCTTCAACGATTTATACTACGGTGAAACTGGAAACAACAAGTTGAAACCGGAGAATGCACGGCAGTATAATATAGGTCTGACATACAGTAAGGATGTATGCCCGTTCCTGCCTTATCTCTCGGCAACTGTTGATGCGTATTACAACAAGATAACGGATAAAATCATTGCCTATCCTACCAAGAACCTTGCTGTCTGGAGTATGAGAAATCTCGGCAGTGTAGAAATCAAAGGCATTGATGTCACAGGTAACGTGTCCCTCCAGCCTTGTGAAAAGCTCCGTATCAATCTTTCGGGGAATTATACATACCAACAGGCTTTGGATGTAACCAACTCCGACCCTGCTTCCGAAGAAGGGAGAACTTACAAACATCAGATAGCTTATACCCCCCGTGTTTCCGGTTCGGGACAGGTAGGTATCGAAACGTCTTGGGTTAATTTATCATACTCATTCCTGTTCTCAGGAAAACGATATACACAAGGAGAAAATATCACAGAGAATAGAATGGAGAGTTATAGTGACCATAGTATCTCTGTGGGGAGGGAGTTAACTATACGGAAGATTAATACTTCTATTCATATAGAAGTATTGAATATAGCCAATAACAATTATGAGATTATCAAGAACTTTCCAATGCCCGGACGTTCTGTTAGAGCAACGTTCAGTATCAAATATTAACTATGAAACAAATAACTATAAATAGAAAATATATATTGCAGACATGGTTATGGATGCTCTTACTGTTATTCATTGCCTGTGATGATATGGAGGACAAGCCATCTATCCCCAACATTGATGGCAGTAATATCTCCGAAACCGGAACTGCAGAGCTATATATATTAAGCGAAGGATTGTTTAACTTGAATAACAGTTCTTTGGCCCGTTATTCGTTCAAAAAGGGAAAGCTTACTAAAAATTACTTCAAGGACCTAAACAAACGAGGGTTGGGTGATACAGCCAATGATATGGCATTATATGGTGGCAAATTATACATTGTAGTCAATGTATCCAGTACCATTGAAGTAATAGACTTCCAAACAGGAGTTTCTATCAAACAAATCCCTATGCTGGCAGAAAACGGCAGTTCACGACAGCCACGCCATATCACGTTTCATAAAGACAAGGCATACGTATGTTCATACGATGGTACCGTTGCACGGATCGACACTACTTCCTTAGAAATAGATGCCTTGACAAAAGCCGGAAGAAACCCGGAAAATATCTGTATACAAAATGACAAACTATATGTATCCAATTCCGGTGGTTTGGATTATTCTGCAGGCTTAGGTGTAGACAATACAGTTTCCGTGATCGACATCACTTCCTTTACAGAAATAAAGAAAGTAACAGTCGGTCCCAATCCCGGATGTATTGTACCAGGACCAGACGAAACAGTTTATGTAGCTACTCATGGAAATAACATAGCAGATGGTGACTTCCACTTTGTAAAGATAGACTGCAGAACAGATGAAGTAGCACATATTTATGACGAAAAAGTCATGAATTTTGCAATCAGTGGCAATATCGCTTATTTATATAATTACAACTACAATACAGAGTCATCTTCTATCAAGGTTTTCAATCTAAAGACCGGACAGACTATACGCGACAACTTTATCACAGACGGAACTCGGATCAACACCCCTTACGGTATTAATATCAATCCATACAGTGACAATATCTACATAACGGAAGCATATAGTTACACCATAACCGGTGACATACTTTGCTTCAATCTGAACGGACAGTTGCAATTCAGAATCAACCGTGTCGGACTGAACCCTAATACCGTTGTGTTCAGCAACAAAGTATCATCAGGAGACAGCAGTGAAGAGAACTCGGATCCGAATGCCCCCTCTGCATTTGCCAATAGAGTATTGGAATACAGGCCGGCCCCCTGCCAGTTTATGAATACATCCACAACTGCTTATAAAGAAAACTATACATCTGAAGATGTGAGAAAATATGCAGAAGAGCTACTCAAAGATCCAGACCTATGTCTTCTTAGTCTTGGAGCATACGGAGGTTATATCACGGTAGGATTTGATCATACAGTACCTAACGTTCCCGGAGAATATGATTTCAAAATATATGGCAACGCGTACTATGACACATTCGGGACATTAACTGGAAAGCTTGGTGGAAGCTCAGAGCCAGGCATTGTATTAGTTTCGAAAGATGTTAATGGTAACCAATTACCTGATGATGAATGGTATGAGCTTGCCGGCAGCGAATATACGTCTTCCGCAACTATAAAAAATTATACTATTACTTATCACCGTCCCACATCAATATTGGATAAAGTTAAATGGACAGATAATCAAGGAAACGAGGGATATGTAAACAGAAATGATTTCTATACTACCAATTCATATTATCCATTATGGATAGAAGAGAACGAGATGACATTCCATGGTAGCCGTTTGAAAAATAACGCTGTGAATGAACCTCGTGAAGATATGCCAGAACATTGGGTAGGATACTGCTATCCATACGGATATGCAGACAATCACCCTAATAACACGGAAAAAAGTAAATTTCAAATAGACTGGGCAGTAGACAAAAATGGTCTTCCTGTTCAATTAGATGGCATTGATTTCGTCAGAATTTACACTGCTGTGAACCAAAATACGGGTTGGATGGGAGAAATTTCGACCGAGATACAAGCTATTGAAGATTTACATTTTGGGAAACAATAAACAATTATGTATAAATTATTTAATTAAAAGAAGAATGAAAAAGATGAAATTCTTAGTTAGCCAACTATATATGTTGGCATTGCTGGCATTGCCATTCATTTCATCATCATGTAGTGACGATGATGATCCAAAAGTTGAAATCACTCTAGGTATTGAAGATGGTGCAACAGTTAACGTAGGCCAAATTATTCAATTAGAAGCCCAAATAAATAATACTAATACTCAAGGCGAGATTGAGTATAATTGGGAAGTAAACGGTGAAAGTGTATCAAATGAGAGTAATTATACATTCATGGCTAACGAGAAGGGAACTTACACAATAACCCTTAATATTATCAATAATAATGATAACTTCCAAAAATCCATCAGTATCAATGCCCAAATGTATCCAAGTAGTTTTTATGTAGTAAATGAAGGAAAATATGGGACTCCCGGTAGTGTCAACAGATATCAAAAAGGAGAATGGAATTACAAAATCATTAGTGAATTAGGTAATACATCAACAGTAGGAGTAGTTAATGGAAACTATATATACATCGTATCCAAGGATTCACCCTTCCTTGTAAAAGCAGAACTTTCCAATTACTCTATTGTTGACAAAATAGAAGATGGTCTTGGTGATAACGGGCAGGGTAACAATTTTTGTATCATTAATGACCAAACCGGTATATTAACGACTACAAATGGGGCATTCAAAGTGAACCTAAATCCACTGACATTAGGAGAGAAGCTAAATGATATGGACAACGTTAAAAATGATAAAGAAGATATTTACAAAACAGAAAATTATCTCTTTATTCGTAGTCAAGAAACAGTCAAAGTATATAATATAAACGATCTTTCCTTTAACAAGCAAATTGGAACTGAAATCAAAACAGGATTCGCTCTAACTAAAGATGGTATGCTTTGGGCAGCAAATGGAAACAAGCTAACAGGAATCAACACAACAACTTTAAATAGTAAAGACATTGAACTGCCGGATGAACTAAAAATCTATTACAATCAATGGGCTTATACTCCTACCGGTTTATGTGCCTCTACCACAGAGAATGTTCTATATTTTGTCAACACGACACAAGAAGGAAGCACTATATATGGTAAAAACATATACAAATTCGACATAAGAACAGAATCTGCTACTCCTTTATTCTCAACTCCAGCTGAAAATATGTCTATATATGGTGCAGGAATACAGGTAGATCCTAGCAATGGAGATGTATACCTCTTTTATACAGAAGACGGATGGGGAGAGCATTATTTAAATACCTATATTTACGTAATCGATGGAGTGACCGGAGCCCAAAAAGCTATTATTGATTACAGCGGTGAATATTGGTTCCCGTCAACCATAACTTTCCGATAACAATAGTCTTATAGATAAATAAATGTCACAAGAATAATAAAAGAGCGTCAGACTGCTTCTAGAGAAGTCTGACGCTTTTTTATTTTCTCCACCCTATATTCCATTGTGAGTACAAATCATCAAATGGCCGTCCACGTCAACACAAAATCCGGCTCAATACGATAACCAACCGTATAGAGTTTCTGTTGCTGCGTTGCGAATTCCTGAACCTGAAATGTTCCCTCCACTTGAGGAATAAAATGCGCCAAACGAAGTTTACGGAAATCTGCATCGGCGTTCTCCATGCGCTTGAAGATTGTTTCTTTAGCAGACCAATACAACAACAGCCCCCAAGTCAAATCTTCCTGATAAGATTCTACCTGTTCATCAGGGCGGATATAACGGTCGGATACCCGATGAACCCGTTGCCCGTATTGTTCAATATCAATGCCAACAGAATTCAAAGAACTAAGCGCTACCGCCACATATCCTTTCGTATGAGAAATACTGATATAAAAGGAATGATCGGAAAGAAACGGTTTTCCTTCGGAAGAGTAAACAATCTCTTTGTCTTCCTGTAACATCGAATACAACAAAACACGAACAGACAACCATTCCATCTTCCGACGTTCAGAAGTAAAACGCAGTAATTCCTTTTCAGAAGATATTTTCCGTGTATTGGGCAACAAAGACAATAATACGTCCAAAGGCTCTTCCATCTTCCAGACAGCCCATTGTATGCCGTCTTCCCTATGTCGCAGGTATAACGCCATCTTATTCTTTTTCTTCCGATACTTCAGGTTCTTTTGGCAAAATCGTAAACTTCACTTTCAAGATACGGCGACTGTCCATCTCCAGTACTTCGAATTCATAATTATGATAAGTCACCTTCTCGTGTAAGGCTGGAAATTCACCCTTTATCTCAAGCAACATACCAGCCAAAGTATCCGCATCCCCTATCACCTTCTCAAACTCATCTTCGTCTACTTTTACAATCTTATAGAAATCGGTCAATTGTGTCTTTGCTTCAAAAATCCAAGTATGGTCGTTCAATACAACGTATGTACGTTCTTCATCGTCATATTCATCATGAATCTCACCCACAATTTCTTCAATAATATCTTCCATCGTCACCAATCCGGACGTTCCTCCGAATTCATCAACCACAATGGCTATATGAATCTTATTCGCCTGAAAATCACGCAACAAGTCATCGATCATCTTCGTCTCCGGCACAAAATAAGCCGGACGAATCAACGATTGCCAACGAAAGTTATCCCCTTTGTTCACATGAGGCAGAAGATCCTTGATATACAACACTCCCTTGATATTATCCCGCGAACCGGAATAGATAGGAATACGCGAATAAGCATTCTCAATGATACATTGCATCACTTCCTTGAAAGGTGTACGGATATCCAAATCGACCATATCCAGACGTGATGTCATCACCTCCTTCACTGTTTCTCCGCCAAAACGGATAATTCCTTCCAAGATATTATTTTCCTCAGACAGTTCCGCTTTATCTGTCAGTTCTAATGCGTGCGACAACTCGTCAACAGAGATATTATGACTCTTTTTGGCGAAATGCTTATTAAGAAAAGCCGTTGAACGTACCAAGACAGTAGCCACCGGACGGAATATCTTCTCCAGATAATAAATTCCCGGTGCGGAGAAACGGCAAAAAGCCAAAGTTTTCTGTGCAGAATAGATCTTCGGCATTATTTCACCGAACAACAATAACAGAAAAGTAAGTATTACAGTCAGTATAAGAAACTCTGCCAATGGAGAATGGAAGATAAACACATTCATGAAAAAGAAATTGCAGAGCATGATAATAGTCACGTTCACAAAGTTATTAGTGATCAGTATCGTCGCCAGAAGGCGTTCGGAATCACCAAGAAGTGCACTTATTTTTTCATCGGAAGGATGATTGCGTTCGTCAATATCATTCCGGTCCGAAGGAGAAAGCGAGAAAAAAGCTATTTCAGAAGCCGAAGCAAAACCGGAAGCAAGCAGGAGCACACCAGCCAATACTATGGCGATAATAGCAGAGATAGAAGGAGTAAGTACGGTAATACCGTCGAAAATGCCAGCTAACTGGCTTAAATAACCATCTGAGTCCAAAGATTCTATATTTTAGTTAAACAAAAGATAATGTGCCTATAAGTTTGCGAAAGCCAGTCGGCACACTACCATATTATCTAGAACGGCAAATCATCCGCCGAATTATCTTGTATTGATTGAGCCTGCGATTGCTGTGACTGTTGCGGCTGCTGTACCGAAGCGGCAACGGGTTGCTGCATGGAAGCTGTAGCTCCCGCACCGGGGTTAGTTCCTTTCGGAGTCAGCATTTCCATATTATCTACATAAATCTCTGTAGTATAACGTGTAGCACCTGCCTGATCTGTGTACGAACGGGTTCTAATCTTTCCTTCCAGATACAACTTGTCACCTTTGTGTACGTATTTGTCTACAATCTCAGCCAAACGGTTGGATGCAACGATATTATGCCACTCTGTCCTGTCGGGAATCTGAGTCCCATTTGCTAACGTATAACCGCGTTCTGTTGTTGCCAACGGAAAAGTAGCTACAGCCGAGCCTGCATCGAAGTATTTTACACGTGGATCCTGACCCACGTTTCCTAACAATATCACTTTATTTACTGACATATACGTATCAAGTTTATGATTCTTAAATCCAAATCTGCTGCCAAAATTAAACAGAATAACAATAGAATGCAAGAATTGTTATAACTTTTATTTCAGACCGATATACTTCTCAATGAAAGCGTGCACCAAGCGGGAAACAGCGTATCGCTCCAATTCCTCAACTTTTATTTTTTGGAATTTACCGAAAGAAGCAGTTCCTTCGGGCAATATCACTTCATAAAAATTAGCATAAATCACCCGATGCGACAATATATGTTTTACCTCTCTGCATACCGGACGCACCACAGGTTGCTCTCCGGGGGCAAACAACGTCTGAAATTCCGGCAAAGCCAAAAACTCTTCTTCCGGCAAAGAGGATGAAGTCTCTATTAAAGGCAGTTCAAACAAATTCTTCCAAATATCATTATCCGTCCGTTTATTAATAAAGGTATGCGCGCCCGCACGTACATAAATATAATTGAAGTAACGATTCGTTGACTTCGTCTTATGTTGTTTCACCGGAAGCACGGTAACCAGCCCTTTCGATAAAGCCGAACAGCCGACAGATAACGGACAAAACAGACAGTCGGGTGACTGCGGTGTACATTGAATCGCCCCGAAATCCATAATTCCCTGATTATACAGGGCAGGCTGTTTCTTGTCCAACATCTCGTTCGCCAATTCTGTAAACAGTTTCTTCCCTGCTGTCGAGTCAATCGGTGTTTCAATACCAAAATAGCGCGAAAGTACACGATACACATTCCCGTCCACCACAGCATAAGGCATATTATATGCAAACGAACAGATGGCAGCCGCCGTATATTCCCCTACTCCTTTCAAAGCCAGTACCTCCGGATACGTTTTCGGAAAAACACCATTCATGCTTTTTGCCGCCGCATGAAGATTGCGGGCACGGGAATAATATCCCAACCCCTGCCAATACTTCATCACCTCGTCCTCCTCCGCATCCGCCAATGTAGATACATCGGGAAAGCGTCCGATAAAACGAAGGAAATAATCATATCCTTGAACTACACGCGTCTGTTGAAGAATGACTTCCGAAATCCATATCAAATAAGGATCAGAAGAATCACGCCACGGCAAATCACGTTTATTTTCTTTATACCATTCTATAATCGTTTCCGTAAACATATTAGCATATTGGCACATCAGTATATCTTTTTTCCGACAAAAGTAACTCTTTTGGTTCTAAGAAACCTCTATGCAACCATTTTTTTAGAAAAATGTGTAGAATATATTTTTTTAGGAGCTTAAAAAGCTATATATTTGCAGTCCAAAAAATTAGCAATAACATAGTAATAATATTTTTTTTAAGGAAAAATGACTAAAGCAGATATTGTAAACGAGA
>ERZ894240.1855-NODE-1855-length-10930-cov-4.853885_pt1 | contig 10930 bp, 10 predicted proteins | sample MGYA00380298_ERZ894240 | MGnify/ENA primary metagenome ERZ894240 (study PRJEB32331, sample SAMN06328419) | human gut metagenome | biome: human gut microbiome; feature: stool | host: Homo sapiens | collected 2014-06-27 ...
TTACAGCAGAGACACTTTCCGGTATTCCTTCTATTGTATTCGGACTTTTCGGTATGCTGTTTTTTGTGACGGCGCTTCAGTGGGGAATGTCTCTTATGGCAGGTATTTGTACCCTGGTGATCATGGTTCTTCCCCTTATTATGAGAACTTCTGAGGAGGCTTTGAAGGCAGTTCCGGATTCTTACAGAGAGGCCAGCTTCGGACTGGGAGCAGGAAAGCTGCGCACGATTTTTACCATTGTGCTTCCTTCAGCGGTTCCGGGGATTCTGGCAGGAATTATTCTTGCAATCGGACGTATTATTGGTGAAACAGCAGCCCTTCTTTATACTTCAGGTACAGTTGCCCAGGTTCCCGATCTGATGGGATCCGGACGTACACTGGCTCTTCACATGTATGTGCTTTCCAGTGAAGGCCTCCACATGAATCAGGCATCTGCCACAGCGGTTGTAATTCTTGTTTTTGTACTGGTTATTAACTGGCTGTCAGGAAAAGCAGCAAAACGAATTGCGAAAGGATAAGGATACATGAGTAATAATACAAAGCTTTCTATTGAAAATATGAATCTTCATTACGGCAGTTTCCATGCCTTAAAAGACATTAATATGCATATTCCGGAAAAGGAGATCACTGCTTTTATCGGGCCTAGCGGATGCGGAAAATCAACTCTTCTTAAATCCCTGAACAGAATGAATGACCTTGTTGAGGGCTGTGTGATCACAGGAAAGGTGGAGCTTGACGGAGAAGATATTTACGGGGATATGGACGTGAATCTTCTGAGAAAAAGAGTGGGAATGGTGTTTCAGAAGCCCAATCCATTTCCAATGAGTATCTATGACAATATTGCTTATGGCCCCAGGATCCACGGGATTAAAAATAAGGCTCAACTGGACGAGATAGTGGAGAGAAGTCTGCGTGGGGCGGCTCTCTGGGATGAGGTTTCAGACCGTTTAAAGAAATCTGCTCTGGGACTGTCCGGTGGCCAGCAGCAGCGTCTGTGCATTGCAAGGGCATTGGCGGTAGAGCCGGAGGTTCTTCTTATGGATGAGCCTACATCTGCCCTGGACCCCATTTCCACGTTGAAGATCGAGGATCTGATGGATGATTTAAAGAGCAGATATACAGTGGCTATTGTAACTCATAATATGCAGCAGGCGGCCCGTATTGCAGATTATACAGCCTTTTTCCTTGTAGGAGAGGTGGTAGAATATGCTTGTACAAACGAATTGTTTACCATGCCAAAGGATAAGCGTACAGAGGACTATATTACAGGACGTTTCGGCTGATAGACAGTAAAACCGCGGCGGAAAGGAAAAGATATGACAGTTCGCATAACTTATGAACATGAGTTGGAAGAGTTGAATAAGGATTTAAGAGAAATGGCGTTCATGGTGGAAAAGGCCATTGAGCAGACCTTTGTGGCTTTTGAGGATCAGAATTATACACTTGCAGAAGATGTCATCAAGGGGGATCGGACGGTTAATGATATGGAGCGGGCTATAGAATCCCGCTGCCTGTCTCTGATCCTGCGCCAACAGCCCGTAGCCTGCGACCTGCGCCAGATTTCCACCGCTTTAAAGGTGGTTACGGATCTGGAGCGTATCGGAGATCATGCTTCCGATATAGCAGAGCTGATCTTGAGGATTAAAAGCGAACACGCTTATCACATTGTAAAGCATCTTCCTCTTATGGCGGAAGAAGCCAGGAAAATGGTTCACGATGCGGTAGAGGCCTTTATTTCCCAGGATCTGGAAGAAACTGAAAAAATCATCCGTATGGATGATCGAGTAGACAGCCTGTTTAATCAGGTAAAGACAGATGTGATCAGCCTGCTGAAAACATCGCCGGATCAGGCAGATCAGGGAATCGATCTTTTGATGGTCGCCAAATATCTGGAGCGCATCGGAGACCATGCCGTAAATGTGTGCGAATGGACCGAGTTTTCAAAGACAGGCGCTTTGAAGCATGTGCGGATCATGTAACAGAAACTGTTTTAATATGAAAAATGCCAGCCCCGCAAGCGAAAACGGAGCTGGCATTTTTCATATCATTATTCGCCAAACACAGCCTTATAATCTGCCTGGAATTTTGCAATTCCCTGATCGGTAAGGGGATGCTTTGTCATCTGCTCCAGCACCTTGTAGGGAACGGTAGCGATATCTGCTCCGGCTTTGGCGCAGTCGATCACATGGATCGGATTGCGCACGCTGGCTGCAATGATCTCTGTTTCGATATTGTGCATCTGGAAAATCTCCGTGATATCGTAGATCAGGTCAATGCCCGGCATGGAGATATCATCCAGACGGCCTAAGAAAGGAGATACATAAGTCGCTCCTGCTCTGGCGGCCAGCAGTGCCTGTGCAGCAGAAAATACCAGAGTAACATTTGTTTTAACGCCTTCTGCGGAAAGCACCTTTACAGCCTTTAAGCCTTCTACGGTCATGGGGATTTTTACAACCATGTTTGGATGGATGGCAGCGATCTCGCGGCCTTCTGCGATCATGCCTTCTGCGTCTGTGGTTGTAGCTTTTACCTCGCCGCTGATAGGGCCGTCTACGATGGATGTGATCTCAGAGATTACTTCCTTAAAGTCGCGGCCTTCTTTGGCGATCAGAGACGGATTGGTTGTAACTCCGCAGATGATCCCCATATCGTTTGCCTTGCGGATGTCTTCTACATTAGCAGTATCAACGAAAAATCTCATAAACAAAATCCTCCTCAAATTGCTGTATTTCATACTGGTTTATACATTTATTATAGCGCCATACAGCACAATGTCAAGCATAATATCGCAAAAAAATGCGTTAATTTGCGCAAAAATAAAATCATGTGAATACATAAATTATTAAAAACGCAAACTAACGCACGAATTAAAGAAAAACTAACGCAAACAAACGCAAAAAGAGCAAAGAGAGGCTTTGCAGGCCGTTTTTATATAAAATCCAGTCCCCGGTTCCGGTATCCCAAAGCCATCTCGCCTTCCACAGATCCGTCTGTAATAAGGGCTGTAAAGGCTTCAATCCCGCACACATGATATCGTGATACGGTATTCAGCTTCACGGGATCCACCAGAGCGATGACCCGTCTGGAGGATCGGATCAGCTGGCTCTTGATACTTACCTCTTCAGGATAGGGAATCGTCATGCCGTATTCGGGGTGTACGGCATAAACGCCCATAAAACACAGATCCGGATGGTAGGCGGCTGCCTGAGCAGCTGCCGTTTCACCTACGGTTGTCATGGAATCCTTTAACAGATCCCCGCCCAGAACGATCACCTTTACCTGCTCCTTCATGGAACACACATGGGCGATGCTGTAGCTGTTTGTTAAAATCGTAAGTTTCATATCGGAAGGGATATTCTTAGCAAACTGCAGATTGGTGCTGCTGCCGTCAATGGCTACCAGCTGGTCGGGCTCCAGAAAGCCCAGGGCTCTTTCGGCGAGCTTCTGCTTCAGCTCTACGTCTGCCTCTTCCCGGTCGAAAAAACCGATGACCGGACGTTCCAGAGGGATTGCCCCTCCAAACACCCGTTTTAGCAGTCCTTTTTGATCTAGATCCAGCAGATCTCTGCGGACTGTATCCTCGGAAACCTTAAGGTCGGCTGCCAGCTGGCTTACCACAACCTTTCCTGATGTATGAAGCTTGTTTAAGATCAGTGCCTGTCGTTCTTCTTTCAGCATAAAATCTACTCCTGTGTGCCTGCCTTTTCGAGGAGCAGGATTTCAATGTAAGCAAGGATCAGAGGGGCTACGCCTTTTGCCTCATTTTTTACAATGGGTTCTCTCATATAGTAGTCAAAGGTGCCTTCCCGCATTTCTTTATTTCCAAGTCCTGCAACCAGGCAGATGCCGCCTAACTGAAGTTCTCCGTTTTCTTCAGAGAGATATGTTTCACAGATGCCGGTAAATGCCCTTTCTCCAAAGGTAAAATAGCTTTCATCCAGATAGCCCAGACGCACGCTCTTCATGATCGCATAGGCGAAGATGGCGGAGCCGGAGGTTTCCAGATAGTTTGGCTTAATGCGGCCTCTGTTTACAACCTGATACCACATACCGGTTTCCTTGTCCTGATAGGGCAGCATGGCATCGATCAGTTCCTTATAAATAGCGCCCAGCTTTTCCTTCTCCTGGGCCATGGATCCCGGCATTACCTCCATGGTATCGATCAGGGCCATGGCATACCAGCCCAGCGCGCGAAGCCAGAAATTGTCTGACAGGCCTGTGACGGGATCGCACCAGAAGGATTCTCTGGAATCATCATATGCATGGTAGTACAGTCCGTTGCGTGTGTCTTTCATGAGGTCATATACATGAAGAAACTGCTCAAAGGAGTCCTGGCAGTTAGCGCCGTTATTATAGGTTACTTCATACTGCATATAGAAGGGCTGGGCCATATACAGGCCATCCAGCCAGATCTGGTTTGGATAGATCATCTTGTGCCAGAAGTTGCCTGTTGTGGTTCTTGGCTGCCCTTTCAGCTGGCTGTATACCGTGTCGATGGCTTTGCGGTACTTCTCCCGTCCGGTAAGCTCATAGAGATCGAAAAGGGTTTTGCCGGCATTTACATTGTCCAGATTATATTCCTTTGGATCATAGGAAGCGATGGAGCCGTCCTCCTGCACAAAGTAGTCGATAAAGGCGTCGGCAAATTCCAGGTATTTTCCATTTCGGGTAATATGGTACAATTCAAGAATTGCCTTGATCATGCAGCCATCGATATAGTTCCAGGTAGAAGGCGCTCCGTTTTTGATCTTTTCAATATTCCAGACAGGAGCCTGGGGGGTGCTTTTTTTCAGCAGCTGGTCAATGTAATTGTCTAAAATCCGTATCATAAATTTAGATTCTCCTTTTATCCTTATTGAATTGTATCACAAACAGCAGTGCTTTCGAAGACAGCAGAGAGGAAAAAAGGCTGTAAACGTTTGCATGCAAAAAACAGGTAATGAATGCCATTATATATTAGGGCAGTCTGAAAAGTTTTGGCGAAAAATACCTGTATTTCTATGTGATATATGAATTCCTGCTTTAAAACCATATTATCATAAAAAAGTAAATAATAAAACTGGACACAATGCACAAAAAACATATGTTAAAATATACACAATACATAATTGACAACTGAAAGCAATAATGCTATGATGAAAATACCTAAAGAAATGAGCACGTTTACTTAAAAGCATACAAAAATGTAAATGTTTACATAGGAAATGTGCATAATTTTTTGATTAACGTTGCAAACCTTTGCAAAATGTGTATGTGAAGGGGAAAAGAAAGGGAGAGAGTAAAATGAAGAGAAATTTCAAAAAAGCAGTATCTCTGGCTCTGGCATCTACCATGGCATTATCTCTGGCAGCCTGCGGCGGTACGTCCGCATCTACAGATACAACTGCAGCAGGTAAGGCTGAGGGCGGCGACAGCGCAGCGAGCAATGAGGAAGTTACCTTAAAGTTTTCATGGTGGGGCGGTGATGCCCGTCATGAGGCAACAGAAAAGGCAATCGCAGCTTTCATGGAAAAGTATCCAAACATCAAGGTTGAGGCTGAGTATGGCGCATGGACCGGCTGGGAAGAGAAGCAGGCTCTGGCGATCCAGGGAGGCAATGCAGCTGACGTGATGCAGATCAACTGGAACTGGATCACATCCTACAGCGGAAACGGCAAGAATTTTGTAAATCTGGACGAGTACAGCGATGTGATCGACCTGACACAGTTTGACCAGGAGGTTCTGGATCAGTGTAAGGCAGACGGAAAGCTGATGGCAGTTCCGATTTCTCTGACAGGCCGTCTGTTCTACTGGAATAAGACCACATTTGATGAGATCGGATGCGAGCTTCCTACAGACGAGGCATCCTTACTGGCAGCCGGAGAGGCATTTAAGGCATACGGCGACGATTATTATCCTCTGGCACTGGGCGAGTACGACCGTGCGATCTTCCTGGTATACTACTTAGAGAGCAAGTACGGCAAGGCCTGGGTAGAGGACGGAGCTGTTCAGTATACAAAGGAAGAGATCCAGGAAGGTATGGATTTCATCACAAAGCTGGAAGAGAATCATGTAATTCCTACTCTGGCTACACTTCAGGGCGATATGGCAGACTCTCTTGACAAGAACGCTAAGTGGATCAACGGTAAGTATGCAGGTATCCTTGAGTGGGATTCTTCTGTAAGCAAGTTCCAGCAGGCGATCGCAGAGAGTACAGATAAGCCTGGACAGGAGCTGGTAATCGGCGACTTCATCAAGTTCGGCGATCACAACGGCGGATTTACCAAGGTATCCATGGCATTTGCAGTTGCAGCAAATTCTGAGCATCCGAAGGAAGCAGCCATGCTGATCAACTTCCTGTTAAATGAGGATGAAGGCATCGAAATCTCCGGTACTGAGAGAGGTATCCCTTGCTCCAAGAAAGCAATTGAGATTCTCAATGAGAAGGGAATCGGCGATGAGATGGTTAAGGAAGCAAACTCCAAGGTGACTGCATACAGCAAGTTCCCTCTGGATCCCTACTTCGAGCATAATGACTTAAAGGCTAACCCTGACGGCGTATACTACAAGGTATTCGGTAAGCTGTCCGCAGGCAACACGACATCTGCCGAGGCTGCCGAGGAACTGCTTAAGGGCATTGATGAGTGCTACAGCAACTACTAATCCGCAAGAAATAAACGGCAGCGTCCCTTTCAGACGCTGCCTCCCTTTGAGGGGAACAGTGAATATGACAGAAAAAGAAATCAGAGAAGCAGTTAAAAACAAAGAAAATTACAGCAGTATTGTTACTTATTTTAAAACACAGAAAACTCTCAGCGAGGCAGATCTGGCCCTGCTGATCGACATGATAGAGGAGATGTCTCCGGAGATCTATGAGCATTACAGAGCGCTCCAGGACATGTTCCGTGAAGGCATAAGAAAACATCTGGAAGCTTCCAAAGAGGCTTCCGGCGAGCAGCTCGCATACGCCATAAAAAAGGGCTGCGCCCTGGGCACTCTCCTGGCAGAAAAGTATGCGGACCGCGTATAAAAGTACGAAATATTATGGAGGTAACCGTATGAAAAACAAGAAAGGATTCTGGGCGCTGAATATCGGCCTTCTGTACATCCTGCCCTGGCTGGTTGGTTTTATCCTGTTTAAGGTATATCCCTTCCTCTCATCCCTTTTTTACAGCTTCACCAACTACGACCTTTTCAATGGCATTACCAAGTACGGCATGATGAATTACGAGAAGATCTTTACGGATCCCGATATCATCCGCGCCTTTGTGGTAACGTTTAAATACGCCATTTTTGACGTGCCCTTAAAGCTGATGTTCGCTCTGTTTATTGCCTACATCTTAAACTTTAAGTTAAAGGGCGTAAACTTCTTCAGAACCGCTTACTACATCCCTTCCATTCTGGGCGGCTCCATCGCGATCGCTATCCTGTGGAGAGCTGTATTTAACACAGACGGCCTGATCAACACCGTTTTAGGCGCGTTCGGTATCCCGGAGATCAACTGGATGGCCGGCGACATGAGCGCCCTGATGGTGATCGTACTTCTCCGTGTATGGCAGTTCGGTTCCGCCATGGTTATCTTCCTGGCAGCCTTAAAGGGTGTGTCTGAGGATCTTTATGAGGCGGCTTCTATCGACGGCGCCGGCAAGTGGACACAGTTCTTTAAGATTACCGTACCCCTGATCACACCGGTTATTTTCTACAACCTGGTTACCCAGTTATGCCAGGCATTCCAGGAGTTCAACGGACCGTTCCTTGTAACCAAGGGCGGACCAAACGGAGCAACCACACTGATCTCCATGCTGATCTACAACAACGCATTCCTCCGCCACAAGATGGGTATGGCAAGCGCCCAGGCGTGGATCCTGTTCTTGATTACTATGACTATGACCGTTGTTGCATTTGTCAGCCAGAAGAAGTGGGTTTACTATTCAGATGAGGATGGGAGGTAGAATCAGATGACAAGAGAGACAAGAAGAAAAATCAGTACTGTGATCCGCTACACCCTTCTGATCCTGGTAGGGATTATCATGGTGTATCCTCTGATCTGGATGGTGGGAGCAACCTTTAAGACCAACTCCGAGATCTTCACCAGCGCATGGTTTATCCCGAAGAATCCTGTATTCGACGGCTATGACAATGCATTTAAGAGCTACGGAGGAAAGATCGATCTGGTTAAATCTCTGATCAATACCTACAAGATCGTTATTCCGAAGGTTATCTTTACCGTTGTATCCGCAACGATCACAGCATATGGCTTTGGACGTTTCAACTTTAAAGGAAAGAACATCTTTTTTGCACTGCTGATGTCTACCCTGTTCCTTCCTCAGGTTGTATTAAACGCACCTCAGTACATCATGTTCAACAACTGGAAGTGGGTAAATACCTACCTGCCTCTGGTTATCCCGTCCTTATTTGCAGCTGATACCTACTTTGTATTCATGCTGATCCAGTTCTTACGAGGCGTACCAAAAGAGCTGGAGGAGGCGGCTAAGATTGACGGCTGTAACACCTTAAAAACACTGTGGTATGTAATCGTGCCTATGTTAAAGCCATCACTGGTATCCTGTGCGCTGTTCCAGTTCATGTGGACCAACAATGACTTCCAGGGCCCGTTGATCTATATCGCTGATATGGATAAATATACCAACTCCGTATATCTGCGTATGTCTATGGACGGCGACGTAGGCTTCCAGTGGAACCGGATTCTGGCAATGTCCCTGATTTCCATTATTCCTTCCCTGGTGGTATTTTTCTGCGCCCAGGATTCCTTTATTGACGGTATCGCAGCCGGCGGTGTAAAGGGTTAAATGTTACATGGTACATTAAAAAACGGAGGATTCTCTTTCGGGGGATTCCTCTATTTTTGTTAAAGGAGACAAAAGCTATGGAATTAAAAGTAATCTACAAGAACGCAAGATGTGCGGTAATTGAAATTGAAGACGGAGGACGCTACCATACAGCCTCTTCCTGGACTATCTACTTAAATCACAAAGAGGCGGCAAAAACAGACAAGGCGGTCACCAGCCTGTATCATCTGACTCCCGATACCCAGTACGAAGTAGAGGCGGTCAATGAGGCCGGAGAGAGGATTATGTCCTACTTTGCTACAGACTATGAGTTTGTTACCTTAAATGTCCGCGACTTTGGCGCAAAGGGAGATGGGGAGAGCGATGACACGATTTTTATCCAGGCAGCGATCATGGCCTGCCCGAAAGAGAGTCGTGTGCTGATCCCGGCAGGAACCTACCGGATCTCCTCTCTGTTCCTTAAGGATGATGTTTCCATTGAGCTGGATGAGGGAGCCGTATTGTCTGCTTTTACAGACCGCAGCCGTTTTCCTGTGTTCAAAGGGATGATCCAGAGTTATAATGAAAAGGATGAGTACAATCTGGGTACCTGGGAGGGAAATCCTCTTCCTATGTTTACAGCTATTATTACAGGTGTGAACGTAAAAAATGTAACGATTTACGGACAGGGAACGATAGATGGAAATGCAAACAGAGAGAACTGGTGGAAGGATCCCAAGATCATGAACGGCGCATTCCGCCCCAGAATGGTATTTTTAGAGCGGTGTGAACATGTAGTTCTCCAGGGTATCACGGTACAGAACAGCCCAAGCTGGAATCTCCATCCTTATTTTTCCGACAACCTTCGTTTCCTGGACATGAAGGTATTAAATCCAAAGGATTCTCCCAACACTGATGGCCTGGATCCGGAGTCCTGTAAAAATGTGGAAATTACAGGTGTGTATTTCTCTCTGGGCGATGACTGTATTGCTTTAAAATCAGGAAAAATCTATATGGGATCTACCTATAAGCGTCCCTGTGAAAATGTAACCATCCGCCAGTGCTGTATGCGCGACGGCCACGGCTCCATTACCATCGGAAGCGAGATGGCCGGAGGCGTGAAGAATCTGACCGTAAGAGACTGTATGTTCCTTCATACGGACCGGGGACTGCGGATCAAGACCAGAAGAGGACGTGGAAAGGATGCGGTAGTTCAGGGTATTTTATTTGAAAATATCACAATGGATCATGTAATGACTCCCTTTGTGATCAATTGTTTCTATTTCTGCGATCCGGATGGCCATTCTGAGTATGTCCGCAGCAAGGAAGCCGGACCGGTGGATGACCGCCTGCCGGAGATCGCTACCCTTACCTTTAGAAATATTGAGGCCAGAAATTGCCATGTGGCTGCTGCCTATATGTACGGCCTGCCGGAAAAGAAGATCGGACGGGTAGAGATGGAGCATGTGCGGGTAACTTATGCAGATGAACCTATGTGCGGCCAGCCGGCCATGATGGAGGGCTGCAGTAAGACCACCTGCCGCCAGGGAATCTATGCAAATAATATCGAAGAGCTTATATTAAAGGATGTGGAGATAAGCGGCCAGGAAGGGCCTGCAGTTGTCACAGAAAATATCGGGAATATGTAAAACGGAGGGGATAAAGTGGCAGTAACGATCAAGGATATCGCTAAAAAGGCGGGGGTTTCCTATTCAACGGTTTCCAGGGCCTTAAACGGAGTGGGGGGATATTCCGAGACAAGAGACAGGATCCGCCGTCTGGCGTCTGAAATGGGATATGTACCCAATCAGGCAGCGATCCACTTGAAAAAATCACGTTCCTATGTGATCGGACTGTATTTTTCAACGATCAGCAAAATGACTTCTCCCTATGTGCTTCACGATGTACTTACAGGGGTTTACAGTATTACGGGAAGCAAGTATAATGTAGTGGTAAAGGGTATTGATATGCATGAACCGGGTACCTTAAATCCCAGCTATTTTGACGGGATCATTGTTCTGTCTCAGAAAAATGAGGATATGGAATTTATGGATGAGGTTCTGTCAAAGAAGATTCCCATGACGGTTATCTGCCGTTCCGTGGATATCGATGCGCCCAATGTGACAACAGACGAGGCTAGGGCCATGGAACGGGCCATGGAT
>ERZ894240.1860-NODE-1860-length-10885-cov-8.486519_pt1 | contig 10885 bp, 8 predicted proteins | sample MGYA00380298_ERZ894240 | MGnify/ENA primary metagenome ERZ894240 (study PRJEB32331, sample SAMN06328419) | human gut metagenome | biome: human gut microbiome; feature: stool | host: Homo sapiens | collected 2014-06-27 ...
AAAGAGGAGACTTCTCAAACACGCGGAGCTGGTAGCAGTCGATGCCGTCAAGGTTAAGCTCTCGGCCAATTCGTAAGTCTTCTTTCCAAGTTTCCAAGGTCTGGAACGGAAAACCGTAAATCAAATCAATCACGATGGCGGCCTGATCGTAGCTCATCAGTTTTTCAAGCTGACGGATCAGGGTTTCCTTATCCGAACGTCGGCCGACGGCCTGACGGATCTTCGTATCAAAGCTCTGAACACCCAAAGAGAAGCGATTGGCGCCGCCTGCTAATGCAGCTTCCATTTTGTCGGTCCCGAAACCGGACAAACGGCCCTCGTAAGTGATTTCACAGTCGTTGGCGAGCGGAAGGTAGCGACGAACAGCTTTAATGACTCTTTCAATATCAGAGGCTTCTAAAGCAGTCGGTGTGCCGCCGCCGAAGTAGACGGCGTGGACGGGCTCGCCCTTCTGCACCGGTTTATCCGACCAAAGCTGAAGTTCTTTGATCAGCGTATCGGCAAATGCTTTGCTTTCTTCTTTATTGCGATACGGCTTGATATAGAACAAGCAATAGAAGCAGCGGGTTTCACAGTAAGGAACGTTGATATAGGCCACCGTTCTGCGTGTACGAGGCTTAGAGACAAGTTCGGATAAGATCGCCGGCATTTCCGTAGACAACAGCATGGAGCTGTCCATTCCCGGATGGATATCAATCTTTTCGGGAAAAGCTTCGACAATAGGATTCTCAGAAACTTTGGCCAGCCAGCGGCTGATGTCGTCTTGCCCTTTGCTTTGGAAGGCATTAAACATCGGGACTGCTTTCTGTCGGTCAGTGTGTTGTGCTTGCATAATGCTAAAATATTGTATTGATAATGATTATCATTTGAATAAATTTAGCACTAAGACAATTTTAATACAAATGATTATCATCAACGTTTACCTGAATCCTTGTAATCAATATGTATAAAAATTTAACCGGTTCGGATTGATCTGAATTTTTATTAACCATTTGAGACTTTCGTTTAAAACAGTAGTTTGAAGAATGGTTAATCTTTGAATAAAAACAGACAAAAGGAAAAAATTCGTGACTGAATTTAATATTCCGGCACTTCAAATTGAACATATTTCGAAGTCTTTTAACGCCGGTAAAAATCCAAAAAAGGCCCTTTCGGATGTGAGATTTTCGATTGAACAAGGCGATTTTTTCGGCCTGCTCGGCCCTAACGGAGCCGGAAAAAGCACTTTGATCGGTGTACTGGCCAAGACTGTAACGCCTGACAGCGGAAACGTTTCTGTTTTAGGTTACGACATTCGCCGTGACTGGCAGCAGTTCAAAATGGCGATCGGCATCGTCCCGCAGGAAATTACTTTCGATCCATTTCTGAGTGTATGGGAGACATTAAGACTGCAGAGCGGATATTTCGGCCTGCGTCACAACGATAAGTGGCTCCACGAACTGCTTGAGGTTCTGGATCTTGCCGATAAAAAGAAAGAAAGCGTCATGCGCTTGTCCGGCGGTATGAAACGCCGCGTTCTAATCGCCCAGGCGCTTGTCCATAAACCGCCTCTGATTGTGTTGGATGAACCGACAGCCGGGGTCGACATCAACCTTCGCCATTCGCTTTGGACCTTTATGGAAGAACTAAACCGCAAGGGACACACGATCATTCTGACGACCCATTACCTTGAAGAAGCAGAACGACTCTGCAGAAATGTCGCCATGCTCAATCACGGACGCATTGCGGCCTTAGAGAACACACGCGATCTTCTGAAGGAATACTCAAAAGACCGTGTTGTTTTTACCCTTTCGGCTCCTCTGCCCTCGGACTTTCCGATTCAGGTAGAAAAACTTCAGGACGGATTCTATTGCCTGAACTACGACACCCCAGAAGGTTTAAGAATCCTGCTCGACGAGCTTCATAAGCGAGGCTTAGAGCCCGAAGGTTTAGAACTCGGCAAAGCCAATCTCGAAGAAGTCTTTATGAGAATTACCTCTAAATGAAATTCAAAATAGAACCTCAGCCTTACCGTCCCGGAGCTTCTTTTCTTACGCTTTTGGAAAAAGAGATTCTCCGATTCAAAAAGATTGCATTGCAGACGATTTTTGCACCGGTTCTCATGGGACTTTTGTATTTATTGGTTTTCGGTCAAGTTTTGGCCGGCAAAATGCCGACTTTTGACGGCGTGAATTACCTGCACTTCCTTGTTCCCGGTCTCGTAATGATGACGATGCTGCAGAACGCTTTCGGAAACAGCTCTTCTTCAATGCTGTCTTCGAAGATCATGGGGAGCCTGATCTTTATACAGCTGCCGCCGTTTGCCGGCTGGGAGCTGTCATTAGCGATGATCGGCGCTTCCATTGTCCGCGCCTTAATTGTCGGCGCAGGCGTCCTCTTGGCTTCTTTCCTCTGGTCTCCGCCCCCGATGGATCATCTTCTTTGGATTTTGGTTTTCGGGTTTATGGGAGCAGCGCTTATGGGCTCTTTGGGATTGATCTGCGGACTTTGGGCTGATAAGTTTGATCAAGTCGGTGCGTTCCAGAGTTTTGTCATTCTCCCGCTGACTTTCCTTTCGGGTGTCTTTTACTCGATTAACCAGCTGCCGCCGATTTTCCAGACGTTATCGAGATTCAATCCGTTCTTCTACATCATTGACGGATTCCGCTACGGGTTCTTTTCTCAGAGCGACTTCAATCCCTGGGTAAGCCTCTCGGTCGTAACGATATCTGGACTAGCGGCTGCAGGATTTGCGACTTACTTGATGCAGATCGGATACAAAATCCGAAAATAAAGATCTGAAAATGTTTCAAAGCCTGTCTGTGTTGATTTGCAGACAGGCTTTTTTGTATTCAGAACGATGAAAATTATGAAAGCTTCAGAAGATAAAGTTTCCGCTCATAAGAACATCGGCATTAGCGATTGTTGTTCATAGACTGAAGCTGATTCCTTCCCTGCTCCACCAATAGTGCTTGTGCCACGGAATGATCGACGCAGACTTTTCCGACAGGCTGAAGCAGTGTGCCAAGCGATTTCGCCATGACAATCGCAACCGGAATACCGATAACGCTGCAGAAACAGCCGGTGATCTGAATCAGCGTCACGATCGCCATCGGTATACCTAAGAAAATGATGTAGACAGATTTAAGAATGAAGCCGTAGGTTTGCCAAAGAATGTTTTTGTCCGCCTCGCCTTCCAATTCCGATTTAGAAACCATGTCATACGAAAAGGGCAGAAGAAGAAACTTGGAATACTGAATTAGGCCGAGGCCGATCGGCGCAGCGATGATGGTTACGACGAACAAAAGACCGATTAAGAAAACAATGGCTGCCGTAACGAAGCCTAAGAACGGAAAGTTCCAAATGATGTTGCCAAGTGTACGCATCAGTGAATCCAACAAAAAGTAATAGATGACGAGGACGAGTATTGTACATTCAGGTCTTCAGCCAAAAATGAGAAAAAGACCACAACTAACCCGCCTACTCGTCTATCTAAAACAAATCAACTTTTTGAAGCTTCAAAAGGCTTCTCTCTCAGAGTCAGGAGCAAAAGATGTTAGGTACCAAAAAAATCGACAGGAGAACGCTGTGTTCTGCCTGCCGTTTTCCCAATGATTGCACGCTAGGTAAGATTGCATCGTCTAGGAAGAAAAAACTTATTCACTACATATCTTGATTAATTAAATGGGATTTTCAAATTTTTATAACGATATTGCTTTGGAATCAACGTTTCCGCTCAAAAACTGACAAATCTGTCGTAAAAAAGCAAAAAACAAACGGAGAGAAGGAATCTAAAACGAACAAATCCCCACTTTTTTGAATTAAAGATAGAAATATTGACCTTCCGGAGTAACAAAAAGAAAATATATCTATCTTTAGAAAATTTTAGTTACCCCTTGGGGTTAAATTAATTTGTTATTTTGAAAAATAATCAACCTAATTTCGATCAAAACGTAGCTGAATTTTGGTGGATATGCTTGGATAGACGACTATTAAAGATTAAATCACACCTTTTCTCCTTCCTCTTCCTAACCACTCATCTCATTTTTGATAAAAGATCAGCCTCTTTCCGGCCAAATCCGAAAAGAGGCTTAACAGAGAGGAGAAAATTTAGAAACGATGCATCACACCCACAGAAGTATTCCATCCGCTCAATCCGGGCGCCTGATTCAGGGCTATGTGAGCTTTACCCCAAGCACCTTGAACGTAAACGAGTGTTCTCTTCGAGAAGTTGTATAGGTATCCTGCTCTAATGCTGTAAACATTGAACTTTTTGTACCAGCCTTCTTCAAGTTGTCCTACGTTCTTGTACTAGCCGATGACGTAATTTCACCAAACCATCTCCAGAGCTAGACAGTGAAAAAACATGGAAGTTGTTCACGCTGCGGATTTTGTTGGTTTCTGCCATCTTTTCTTCAAGAAATTCAATTCCTGGCAACGCAGCAACTTGTATTCGAACTTAACCCAGCAGTATTTTCTATAAGAATGAAAATTTAGGTGTAAATAAATTTACCTCTATTCTCCAAGACAGAAATACCGTTTTCAAAGGATTTAACAATAGAGATTCGTCTGACTGCTTTAGCATTCACCGTAACTCTAATTACCTCTGAGTCACTTTTTTCTCCGACGCAGAATGATCGAAAGAGATATATGTTGTAAAGCTTCTCGCCTTTCGGACTTTTTCCGTTATCGCAGAAAAAAGGAAGCCCCTCCGATGTTGCTCCCAGGTTATGGAGAAATTCCGAGATATTGAAGCGAATAATGTCAATGAGACAAGCTTCGTCGGGGAATTCTGAAGCTGAGAGCGTAATTTCTCTGCTATAGCGGAAAATGGAATCACAAGCATATGGCGTAAGCTTGGATTGCCGAAACAAACGAGCATCCTCTTGCAAAATATCTTTGTTGGAAATGGGGAGTTCATTAAGAGACACAAAGTCGAAATTTTCCTTTGCGCATCCAACTTTTTTCTTTCCCAAAAAAATGAATAGTCTTCTATCCGGGATCCACCTTCTAAATATCACATTGGAAAGCCAGTCCCTAACAATTTCCTTAAAACGGTCTTTGAATATATAGGCAATCACTAGAGCGAAGAACAAATTCCGGCTCAAAGATCCGTATCTGTCTTGATAGAAGAATGCCACCACCGTCGCAAAAAGCATCGAAAGTGCCGCTGCTGATCCGTAAATAGAATGCGTAAGTAAGGGAGCACCTTGCTTATAACGAATGTCAAGAAAAAGAGAACTCTGAACAAATTTTTTCAGAAAGGACCATCGCATCAAGAATGCCGATTCCTTACTTTCTCCTTCGATTGATTCAACCGGAAAGCGGCTTTCTCGGTATTTCTCAACTTCCTGCCAAAAAGACAATATTTTGTTTCTTGGCTCACAGATGCAGACCTCATTGAGATCTCTAAGGCAGAACGCGGTCACCACAGTGAGATACTCGTCAAGTTTATCGAGCAGCCGAACCTCTCGCTCTGAATTTTCTTGTGAGAACTTTATGTTTCTAAACTCATCAAGTAGCTTATGGACATTCTGCAGAAACGTTTCAGTTTCTTCCGCGGACAGTTCTTGTTTCTCCATCAAACAGCGGCTGCTCTCTTGAAGTGCAGTTTTATATTTAAGACAGAAGCGCTTGTAGAAATCATCAAATTTCTCCTCTTTGCTTGAAGATATTCTCCGAGCAACAAGTTCCTTGAAGAGCCCTTCCAGACTAGGGCTTTGTTCACTCAGACTCAGGTAGCACTTCAGGTTATGCTTGAACTCTTCTTTTTTAAAATTATTTTCCGTGATTTGAAGCGCGCCGGGAAAAATAAAGAATGTGTCTACCCGGTACTTGAGTTTTTTAGTTTTATCTGTGATGCGGATTTTTTGCTTTACTTCGATTTGTTTTTTGCCGTGCTGCTTAATCGCGTCTATGAGCATGAGTTCTCCTGCAAAAAACCGACTAAAGAGAATGGAAAAACATCGTGCCGCAAAGTCTTGGGAAACTTTGCGGCACAACGTATCATTATTTCGTTAGAAGAATCCGGGAGTGATGCCGAGCCATTTGAAATATGTTGCTCCCGCAAGCAGTAAACCTAACCAGTAGAGAAAAGACATAACGAAGCCATAGTAGAAAGATTCGCCCATCGTATATTTATTAGTGCCGTATAGCATTGCATTCGGTTTTGCATTGAAAGGCAGGCTCCAGCAGACGTTAATGCAGAGTGCAACGGGGATCGCCAGCGAAAGAATGTCAATTTTCAATTCCTGCGCAATACCGATAACGATCGGCATGAAAATAATCGTCCTCATGTTCTTGCTTTGGAAAATGAAGTGACTTGCTATAAAGATGCCGGTCAGAAGGGCGTACAGACTGAAGTAGCTCATTGAGGCCAGTCCTAGCCCGTCCATCATAGCTTTGGTAAGAGTGTCCATCAATTTAGTAGCTGTGAGACCCGCCCCAAGTGCATAAGCTCCTGCCGAGAAGATCATTAGATGCCAAGGGATATCAACGTCGTTCCAATTTAGCAATTTGAACTGCGGTGCAAGCATAATGACAGCGCCGGTCATAGCCACAACGGTTGCATTGACGCCGTGAATTTTATCCGTAGCCCAAACTAAAAGCACCAAACCGAAGACAGCGATTGCTTTTAGCTCGTCCATCTTGAACGGACCGAGTTCATCGTAAGCCTTTTGAAGAGATTCCATGCCGCCCTGCAGCTTCGGCTGCTTGTCCTCTTCGGATACTGGAAAGATAAATCTCATTCCAAGTCCGTACCCAATAATTCCGAATCCAATAACGAGCGGAAGGCCGGCCATCAGCCAATCAAAATAGTAAATCGTGCATCCGGCTCCAGCGAGCAAAGCGATCGCAAGAAGATTAGCGCCGGAACCGGTCATAAACGCATTACAGCTGGCGTTAATCATGACTAAGTTGTAAAGCACCAAATTTCGAGAGAAGTTGTTCGTTGTATCAGTCCCCGGGGCCCCGTAAACGGCAGAGATGACCATAAAACGAGGCATCATAAGCGCAGCCTTCGCAGCTGTAGCGTTCACAAACGCTGCCAGAAGGACGTTGATCCCAAGAAAGGTCAGAAAAATTGCCGACGCATTTCGTCCAAATCGGAGAATCAGCCAAAGCGCTACACGTTTAACCAGCTGTGTCTTCACCAACGCGCTTGCGAGAACAAATGCTGAAACGTTTAACCAAATGACCGGATCTCCCAAAGTAGCCATTGCCGGTTTGGCTTTTAAAATTCCTGTCAGCACGAGGCCGCAGATTAAAAGCATTGAGGTGACGTAGTTTGGAAGTGTCTCACTGATCCAAAGAAAAAGAGCTGTTGCAAACAAGGCAAACATAATCTCTTGTTTTTGATTCAGGATTGGGATTTGTACAACATACGCAAGGACAAAAAACAGAATTCCAGCAATCGGAAGTCCCCATTTCTTAAAAAATGCTCCGGTTTTGGTGAGCTTTTTCTTTGGGAGTCGATTTAGAGAGTAGCTGTTTAGATCCAGCGGGTCGTAATTGGTTTGGACGGTGTTTGTTGTCATAGTTTTTACGGCGGCCGTTTAAAACCGCCGTTCCAGTTAATTCCAATAAAACTTTAGTCCATGCCGAGAACTTGTTTGGCAGCTTTTAGATAGTTTGTATTGGGCAGTTCTGAAATTCCCAGAGCCTGCGTCGCTTTTTTCATGCCTTCATAATTCTCGCTTTCGCAGCAGGCTGTCTCCACCATTGCGCCATTGAACCAAACCTGAGCATATTCGCAGATGATTCCTTCAACTGAGAAGCCATAGCGTTTCTTTTCCACACGTACGACAGCTAGGTCCGAATTCTTTTTGGCCATCTCTATAAACTCCTCAAGGCTGTAAACGTCTTTTGTCAGCTCAAGCGGGACTTCGAGATGTTTGAGGATTTCGGCCAACTCTTCCCGTTTGACGAGGAATTGGAATTTGCCGCGAGGTTGGAAAATTTCGTAACCATCCGGCGTTTCTCCGACTTTGGTTTTAATGTCAAGCAAACCGTCGCGAACTTTGACATTGGCTTCGTTGGTGCGTCGAGAGAGGAAATAAACCTCCTCCGGCATCACGCGAGCAGCGTAAAGCGTGGCTTTGCATTTCCACATATGTTCCTGAACGCCGGCAATAATATCTTTTCCAAAGACGCGAAATTCAGCGCGGGGAATGATTTTGGCCGCTTCATCAGCACTAATTGCTTTATTTTTGTCGTATGGATTTGTCATTTGATTACCTACTTATTCCATGTGGTGTAAGGATGAGAGACGAGGTTGGAATTGAAATAACGAGGATCTGAAGAGACCTCTTCGCCAAGCCAGTCAGGTTTCTCGAAGGATGTATCTTCGGAGGGAATTTCTATTTCAGCTACGATCAAACCTTCATTAACCCCGTGGAATTCGTCTATTTCCCATGTAAGCCCGTTCCCGGCCGGAATCTTGTAGCGAGTTTTTTCGATAATCGGTTTTTCTGCAAGCTCATCGAGCATCTTGACGCAGTCGTCATATGGAATTGAATATTCAAACTCAAGGCGTGTGCAGCCGACCGTCAATCCTTTAACCGTAAGGAAAGCCTTGTCATTGATTGTTCTGATACGAACTGTGCGTTCCTTAACGCTGTTCAGATAACCTTGGCGGTAATGAGTGCCGACTGCGTTTTCACGCCATCCGTTGCTGATGACGAGAAATTTTCTTTCTATTTCTTTTGCCACTTTAAAACTCCTTGATTTCGATTAAAAGCTACGAGTAAATTCTGAGCTTTAGGCGGCAAATTTAAAAATTATCAAATCATATGCTTCCCATAAGAAATTCTTATAAGTACAACTCAAATTTGATCTTTCGGCTTCATACTCTCTGTAAGGAGGGAGATAAATTCGAAAGCTGCCGGAGAAAGTTCACGTTTATCGTTGTAGCCAAGAAAATAATCCGCTGTAACAGAAAAATTTTCTACCGAAAGCATAATCAGCGATTCTCGTTTTAATTCCTGTCTGACTGCTATTGATGGAAAAGCCGCTGCACCGAAACCCCGTGCAATTAGTTGTTTAGAGCTTTCAAGACTATTAACTTCAATAACAGGCATCGAGAGGAATTCATAAACTCCGACACATTTAAACCACTCCTCGAGCTTGGAACGCATACGACTCCCTTTTTGACGCATGACAAGATAATTTTCCGCAAATTCTTTTGCAGAAAGCGACCTTTTCATTGCGGCTAGAGGAGATGTAGGTCCACAGACACAAACGTACGGCTCTTTGATAAGCAACTTCTGTTTGCAGTGCTTGAGATTTTTCACGTGGCGGCTTAAAGCTACATCTGCAAGCCCCTCTTCTACGAGGTGCGTAACGTAGGCAGAATCTCCCATTTCCAAACGAATGGAAATCAGTGGATATTTTTTATAAAACTCCCCAATAAAGGAAGAAAGAAAATAGTTACCCATCACTGCGCTGGCAGCGATAGTGAGCTCTCCCGTCAATAGGTGGTTTAAGTCACTGAAAACATTTTCGATTTCGCGAAAAATTCCAAACAGTTTCTGGGTATAACTAAATAAGATTTTGCCCTTAGCAGTCAGGCGAATCTGACGTTTACTTCGGTCGAAAAGAGGATTGCGAAGTGCATGCTCAATGCCTTGAATCTGCTGAGATACAGCGGGCTGCGTCATATAAAGCGCCTTAGCCGCTTCCGTAAAACTGCCTAGACTGGCAACTACGTGAAACGTTTTGAGATGCTCTAGATTCATTCGGGTGATTCCGAACTGATTTTTGTGCATACAGACGCTCCCTGCATTTAGAAAATACTATTTGAGAATTCGGTCTGTCCTCAGTTTAATTGATGGACCACAGCTCATTTAGCATAAACATGAAATAACAGCCTGAATTCTCGAAAGAACGGGAATTCAGGCTGCAGGACTGCTTGTTAAGGAGATAATTTAGAACCTATGCATCACACCCAAGGAAGTATTCCATCCGCTCAATCCGGGCGCTAGATTTAAAGCTTTATTTGCTTTCCCCCAGGCGCCTTGTACGTAAACGAGTGTCCTCTTCGAGAAGTTGTACAAATATCCGGCGCCGATGCTGTAGGCATTGAATTTTTTATCCCAGCCTTCTTCAAGTTTTCCGGAATTCTTGTTCTTACCGAAGACGTACTGGCCTTGAACCATCAAGTCGCCGCCAAAGGCTTTCACGGAAGTTGACAGAGAAAATGCGTGGTAGTTATTGGCTTTGCCAGCGTTGTAGGCTTCTGACATCTTTTCTTCAGCAAATTCAATTCCAGGCAATGCGGCATGCTGAGCATATTCGTACGCACCGAATAATTTGAAAGCTCCGAAATCGTAAGAGGCGCCGAGATTCAACAGACGAGTCTTGTCTTGGTCAACTGCGCCTTTATGATCCAGAAGTTCATAGATGACATCAACGGAAAGTTTATCTTTGTTGTAGGTAAGACCGGCTCCATAGTAATGCGAGTTTTGCGACCATTTTTCTTCGTCGGAGTCCGTGCCGTTGGAGTACATCAAATGGCCTTGAAGTCCGACGAAATCCGGCGTGACATAAGCTACAGAGTTATTGTAGCGGTCGGTCAAATAGAAGGCTCCGTACATATTGCCGATCGTTGAGAACGAGGTGGAATATGCCGCTCCTCCTAAGATGCTGAATGTTCCGCAGTCCGAAGAGAGTCCTCCGAAGCGTCCGAGGCCTAACTTGCCCCACTCACCGCTCAAACCTAAAGCTGTTTCACGGTTGAATGCTTTTCCCGCTGTGGCCTCGGAACCGTTACTGAGATTAAAGCCCTGCTCAAGCTTGAAAAACACACTGTTTCCTCCGCCGAGATCTTCTTGGCCCATCAGACCCCAGCGGTTGCTCAGCCAGTTGCCGTTGGTCATTTGAACTTTGGCGGATTGATGCTGCAGTT
>ERZ894240.1866-NODE-1866-length-10830-cov-4.790719_pt1 | contig 10830 bp, 9 predicted proteins | sample MGYA00380298_ERZ894240 | MGnify/ENA primary metagenome ERZ894240 (study PRJEB32331, sample SAMN06328419) | human gut metagenome | biome: human gut microbiome; feature: stool | host: Homo sapiens | collected 2014-06-27 ...
ATCCGGCCCCCCTCTCCGGAGAGGATATAGCCCACGCTCCCCGCCGCGTCGTGGGGGGTGGGAAAGGACTGGACCCACAGGCCGCCCAGCTGCACCCCGGTCCCGGCCTCCATGACCCGAAGCAGGTCGGCGGCCTCGCTGCCGGTGTTCCGGTCATACAGGCAGCGGCAGGTGGGGCCGGTGGCGTAGATGGGGGCGGCGGCCCGCTTGCTGAGCACCCGCAGGCCGGAGACATGGTCGCTGTGCTCATGGGTGATGAGAATGGCGGTCAGATCCCTGGGTGCGACGCCCAGAGCGGCCAGGCCGGCGGTGATCTGCTTGGCTGAGATCCCCGCGTCCAGCAGAAGATGGGTGTCCCCACAGGAGACCAGGGCGGCGTTGCCGCCGGAGCCGCTGGCCAGGGTGGTAAAGGTCAACAATTTGATCGCTCCCTAAAAAATAAGATCAGAAACTGGGGATGGCCGGAGGGGTGAGCCGCCGGCCTGGAGATCCCAATTTCTGATCGTTTGGATAATGGATAACATGGCTTCAGACAGCCTGGGACTGGCTCTCCTCGTCGGGGACGGTGACGACCTGGATTTCGGCGCCGACCCCGGCCAGCTTGCCCACCAGATCCTCATAGCCACGCTCAATGTGGTAGATCCCGTCCACCTCGGTGATGCCCTGGGCGGCCAGACCGGCGATGACCATGGCCGCGCCCGCCCGCAGGTCACAGGCGTGGACCGGCGCGCCGGTGAGGCCGGGGACCCCCTCGATGACGGCTACCTTGCCATCCACCTGGATGTGGGCGCCCATGCGGCGGAACTCATCCACATAGCGGTAGCGGCTGTCCCACACACCCTCGGTCAGGACGCTGGTGCCGGTAGCCAGGCAGAGGACGGCGGCAATCTGGGGCTGCATATCGGTGGGGAAGCCCGGATAGGGCATGGTCTTGACATTGGTGCGGCTGATGGGGCCGCTGCGGCGGACCCGGACGGCGTCGTCCAGCTCCTCCACATCCACGCCCATCTCCACCAGCTTGGCGGTGATGCAGTCCAGGTGCTTGGGGATGACGTTCTGAATGAGCACATCGCCCCCGGCGGCGGCCACGGCGGCCATATAGGTGCCCGCCTCGATCTGGTCGGGGATGATGGAGTAGGCGCCGCCCCGCAGCTGCTTGACGCCGCGGATCTTGATCACATCGGTGCCGGCCCCCATGATATTGGCCCCCATAGAGTTGAGGAAGTTGGCCAGGTCCACGATGTGGGGCTCCTTGGCGGCGTTTTCAATGATGGTCATGCCATCAGCCAGCACGCCGGCCAGCATGATGTTCATGGTGGCCCCCACAGAGACCATGTCCAGATAGATCTGACCGCCGGCCAGACGGCCGCCGGCCACCTTGGCGCAGATCAGGCCGTTGCGCACATCCACATCCGCCCCCATGGAGACGAAACCCTTGATGTGCTGGTCGATGGGCCGGCCGCCCAGGTCACAGCCGCCGGGGAGGGGGACCTCTGCCCAGCCGAAGCGGCCCAACAGAGCGCCCACCAGATAGTAGCTGGCGCGGATGCGGCGGGCCAGCTCGTACGGGACCTGACGGTTGCGGATGTGAGAACAGTCGATGTCCACCGTGGTGCGGTTGATGGTGCGGACGTCCGCACCCAGCTCCTGAAGGATCTGGAGGATCAGCGTCACGTCGCTGATTTGGGGGATATTCTCAATGCGGCACACCCCGTCCACCAACAGCGCGGCGGGGATGATAGCGACAGCGGCGTTTTTGGCGCCGCTGATGGTGATGGTCCCGGAGAGCGGCTTTCCGCCCTGAATGTGATACTTTGTCAAAATCGGCACCCTCTCGATCTGATTTATAGATTGGGGTTTGTATGAAAAGAGATGGCGGAAATCGCCCTTGAATTCAGTTGGAACTGCGCCGCCGGAAGGGCTGCGCACGATAATACAAATATATTATAGCATCAGTATGCCCAAAAGGCAATGAAATTTACAAAGTAGACATAAAATTGTGAAAAAAGTAAGAACAAAGTAAAAAACAGGGAAAGGCTTTGGCGAGATGCCGGAGCGTTCGGATGTGCTGGGGCCGGGGGAAAAGCCCGGATGGATCACGGGCGCGGCCCCCGCTCCGGGCGGACGATCAGGTCCTCCCAGCTGGCCTGCTCCTGCCGGTCCAGAAGGTCGCCGATCAGCTGGTTGGACACCAGGAAGCCCTTGGGAGTGAAGTGCCAGCGGCCCTCCGGGCTGCGCTCCACCCATCCCTGGGCGGCGAACTGCTCCAGACGGGCCTCCAGCGGGGCGAAGTCCATGAAATAGTTCCGGCGGTACTCCACGCCGTCGATGCCCTGGGCGGTGCGCAGGCGGAGCATGAGGTACTCGCCGCACCGCTCCCGCTGGGGGATAAGCTCAGAGCTGTCGATGACATTGCCCCCGTGAAGGACTCCGTCGATGTAGGCGTCCAGATCCCGGACGAAGGAGTAGCGCCGGCCGCCGAAATCGGAGTGGGCCCCGGGGCCGAAGCCGATATAGGGCCGGGTGAACCAGTAGCGGAGATTGTGCCGGGACTCGAAGCCGGGCTTGGCGAAGTTGGAGATCTCATACTGGGGGTAGCCGGCCCGGGCCAGGCGGCCCACCATCCACAGATACAGGTCGGCCTGCTGGTCGTCGTCCGGCAGGACCTCCCCCTCGGCCACCCGGCGGGCCAGGGGGGTGCCCTCCTCCACCTTCAGGCCGTAGCAGGACAGATGCTGGGGGATAAGGGACAGGGCGTGTTCCACCGTGGCCTTCCAGCTGTCCATGGTCTGGCCGGGCAGGCCGTAGATCAGGTCCAGGGACAGGTTGTTGAATTTAGCCTTCCGGGCCAGCCCGGCGGCCTGGTCGGTCTGCTGCGGGGTGTGGATGCGGTGGATGGCGGCCAGCTCCTCCGCCTGGGCGGACTGCATCCCAAGGGACAGGCGGTTGACGCCCGCCTTCCGCAGGGTGCACAGGGCGCGCAGATCCACGCTGTCAGGGTTGCACTCCACGGTGATCTCCGCGTCCTTCTCGATTTGAAACAGCTTGTGGAGGGTGGCCAGCAGCTCCTTCAGCCGCTTGGCTCCGTAAAAGCTGGGGGTGCCGCCGCCGAAGTAGACGCTGTCCACCGGGATGCCCTGGGTCAGGGGAGCCGTCTCCCGCAGATGGGCCAGCAGGGCCTTCTGATAGTGGTCCATCCGGCCCTCACGCCCGGACAGGGAGTAAAAATCACAGTAGTCGCACTTGCTGCGGCAGAATGGAATGTGGATGTAGATACCAAGCTTGTCCCCCATGGAAGCGCACCTCGAGAAAGATCGTTCAAAAAGTTTCAGTGTATTATATCCCATTCAAGGACGGAGCGCAAGAGCAGAAAAGCGCTCCGCCCCCAGAGGACCGGGGGCGGAGCGGGAGTGGGTCAGATCTCGCGGCGGCCCTCCAGGGCGCGCATGAGGGTGGCATCGTCGGCGTACTCCAGGTGGCTGCCCACCGGGATGCCATAGGCCAGACGGGTGACCTTGACGGAGAAGGGGCGGAGCAGGCGGGAGAGGTACATGGCAGTGGCCTCCCCCTCCGTGTCCGGGTTGGTGGCCATGATGACCTCCTCGATGCCTCCGGCGGCCACCCGCTCCACCAGAGATTTGATGTGCAGGTCATCGGGACCCACATGGCTCATGGGGGAGATCACCCCGTGGAGCACATGGTACAGGCCCTGGTACTCACGGGAGCGCTCCATGGCGGCCACGTCCTTGGGGTCAGCCACCACACAGATGGTGGACTGGTCCCGCTTGGGGCTGGCACAGATGGAGCAGGGGCCGTCCCCATCCGTCAGATTCTGGCAGACGGGGCAGCAGTGGATAGTCGCCTTGGCGCTGATGACCGCCTGGGCGAAGGCGTTGGCCTCGTCATCCGGCATGGACAGGACATAGAAGGCCAGGCGCTGGGCTGATTTGACGCCCACGCCGGGCAGCTTGGCGAACTGCTCCACTAAATTTTCCAGCGCAGGGGGAAAGTACTGCATGGTTTTGGACCTCCGGGGAAGTTGGAAATTAAGAATTTAAAACTAGGAGTTAGGAATTAGGGCTTTGTACTTCTTCATTGCCGTTACACCCGCAGGGCGGCGATGGCGGCGGGGATGTCCTCCTTGCCGTAGACGGCAGAGCCGGCCACCAGTACGTTGGCGCCCGCCTCCACCACCAAGGGGGCGGTCTTGGGGGCAACGCCGCCGTCCACCTCCAGCTCACAGGCGGGGTTGTACCGGTCGATGATGGCCCGCACCTGGCGGATGGTGTCCAACTGGGACTCCATAAAAGCCTGGCCCCCGAAGCCGGGCTCCACCGTCATCACCAGCACCATGTCCAGCTCCTCGATATAGGGCAGAATGGCGTTGGCCGAGGTGATGGGCCGCAGGGCCACCGCCTTTTTCACGCCGCACTCCCCCATGACCTTCAGGGCCTCGGCGATCCGGGTGGGGTGGTCGGCCTCCAGATGGACGGACAGCAGATCGGCCCCGGCTTTGGCGAAGTCCTCGATGTAGCGCACCGGCTTGTCGATCATCAGATGGACGTCCAGGAACATATCGGTACACTTGCGGATAGACTTGACCACGGGGATCCCAATGGTCAGGTTGGGCACGAAGCAGCCGTCCATGACATCCACATGGAGGTAGTCGGCGCTGGCGACCTTTTTGATGTCCCGCTCCAGGTTGACGAAGTCAGCGGAGAGGATCGAAGGGGCAATTTTGATCATAATGATGTCCTCGCTTTCCAAGCCTGAATTTGTTTGGCCTCTGCCGGGGTGGGGGAGGGACCGTCCGCGCCCGGGGAACCCGGGGCGGGGCGGGCGCATAGGATACTGGGCGGAGAGAGCGGAGGGCCGGCCCTCCGCCGTGAGCTTCCGGGCCGCAGGGGCGCTCCAGGCCGGACCCACGGCCCTACTGCCGCCTGCGGCAGCCCGAAGCCCGCCGCTTTTCAATAGCCATCCGTCCGCCGGAGCGCGCATCTCCGGCGGACGGAGGCAGTGGGCGCGTCAGTGGTAGAAGTCTGCGGTCATGACCTCCTGGACGGAATAGCCGTTCTGCCGCAGCTCGTCCAGGATCTGGCGCTTGTGGTCCTGGCCGAAGGCCTCCAGGGTGACCTTCAGCTCCACGCCGTTCTGCCGGTTGATGTTGACAAACTGGTTGTGCTCCAGCTTGATGATGTTGCCGCTGTTCCGGGCCAGCAGGCCGGACACCCGCATCAGTTCGCCGGGCCGGTCGGGGAGCAGCACGGAGAAGGTGAAGATCCGGCCCCGGTTGATCAGGCCGTGCTGGACCAGAGAGGCCATGGTGATCACATCCATGTTGCCCCCGGAGAGGACGGAGACCACGTTCTTGCCCTCCATATCCAGGTGCTTCAGGGCGGCCACAGTGAGCAGGCCGGCGTTTTCCACCACCATCTTATGCTTCTCCATCACATCCAGAAAGGCGTCCACCAGTTCCGCATCCGGAATGGACAGGACGCGGTCTACATTTTTTTGTACATAGGGGAACACCAGGTCGCCGGGGGTCTTGACCGCCACGCCATCGGCGATGGTGTTGGCGGTGGGGAGGGTGACCACATGGCCGGCCTCCAGGCTGGCCTTCATGGAGGCGGCGCCCTCCGGCTCCACGCCGATGACCGTGACGTTGGGGTTGAGCAGCTTGGCCAGGGTGGACACGCCAGCGGCCAGGCCGCCGCCGCCGATGGGGACCAGGATCACATCCACGTCGGGGAGGTCCTGAAAGATCTCGTATGCGATGGTGCCCTGGCCGGTGGCTACCCCAAGATCGTTGAAGGGGTGGACATAGGTCAGCCCCTCCTCCTCAGCCAGCTGGGCAGCTTTTTCAGCGGCCTCATCAAAAACTTCGCCATGAAGGATGACCCGGGCGCCATAGTCCTTGGTGTTGTTTACCTTTACCAGAGGGGTGGTAGTGGGCATTACGATGGTGGCGGGCACTCCCGCTGCCTGGGCGGCATAGGCCAGCCCCTGCGCGTGGTTTCCAGCAGAGGCAGTAATGAGTCCCCGGGCTTTTTCTTCTTCACTGAGGGTGCTAATTTTATAGTAGGCTCCACGGATTTTGTAGGCACCGGTGACCTGCATATTTTCCGGCTTGAGATAGACCTGATTTCCGCACGCCTTGGACAGGGCGGGGGAGTGGATCAGGCTGGTGGTGCGGATCACGCCCTGCAGAGTTGCGCGGGCGGCTTTGAACTGTTCCAGGGTGAGCATGACGACTCCTCTTTTCCATTCTCTTCCATTCTTTTCCATGGTTGGGCTGTCAGGGCGGTCCAGCAGAGCCGACCTGAGGGCCAATCGCTGATATGTGAAATCATACCGCACCATAGCATGGAAAGTCAATGAAAAGCTGGAAAATAGACAGGGCAGACCGATCCTATGCGTGAAGTCGGGGTTGACAAAGAAGCTAGTATGTGTTACTCTGAAGCGGAAGTTAGCAAAGACTAACTAGCAGCTGAAAGCTGCTTTTTGATTGGACGTTAGTTAGCGTGCGCTAATTTTAAGGGGAGGTTGGATAAGATGGAAGATACGTTGCGGGATTTTGAGTGTACCCTGGCCTTTCATGGAGCCCCTTCGCTGGCCGGAATTAAACCAGCAGATCTGATTGCCTGGGGCAGTCCCCAGGTGTGCATGGAAACACTGCTGGAGGATTATCGCTGCCAGTTATCCCGATGCGGCATCCAGCTGCGCCTGCTCTGTTCCTGCCGTCCCAGGTGCCTGATCTTGGTTTACCGTCCAGAACGTCTGGCCGCCCAGCTGGCTCATCCCCAGGTGCAGTCACTGCTGGCTCGGGAGGGCTATCCTGTGGACCGAGGGTTGGAAGAGATGCTGGACACACTTCAACTCCGGCTGACCTGCGGCGGCTTTCCCCATGAAATCGGCCTGTTTTTAGGCTATCCTCCGGAGGACGTGGAGGGCTTTCGGCTGCATCAGGGACGAGACTACAAGCTGTGTGGATGCTGGAAGGTATACTCCGATGTGGAAAGGGCGCAGCAGTGCTTTCGCCGGTACGAACGGTGCCGTGCAGCTTTGTGCCGGCGGGTGAAGGAGGGTGAATCTCTGCCCCGACTGTTTCGAGCCGCCTGACCAGGCCATAGTTTGGAAATATCCGCTGGCTAAATGATGTATGTGACCGCCCTCTGGGCGTTTACAGATGGATTTTCATCAAGAGATCCATTTCATATTGATCATATTTTTGAGTTTGGAGGTTCTCACAAATGAGCAGAATTGCAGTGATTTATTGGAGCATGACAGGCAATACCCAAGCCATGGCTGAGGCCATAGCACAGGGGGCGCAAGGGGCTGGTGCCCAGGTTGATGTGTTCTCTGTGGATCAGGTTGGCGTAGATCAGGCCTTGGAGTACGATGGGCTAGCTCTTGGCTGTCCCGCCATGGGGGCAGAGGTTCTGGAAGAGGCCGAGTTTGAGCCCTTCTTTTCCCAGCTGGAGGGCCGCCTGAGCGGACGGGATGTGGCTCTCTTCGGCTCCTACGGCTGGGGAGACGGGCAGTGGATGCGGGACTGGGAGGAGCGGACGGACCGCGCTGGCGGCACCGTATGTCAGGGGGAAGGTTTGATCCTCCACGAGACCCCTGATGAGAGCGGTTTGGATCGGTGCCGAACCCTTGGAGCTGACCTCGCCGCCCTCTGAGACTGCTTTGCATACTTCTGGTTGAATTCCCGCTCCATCCGGCGTGTACGGCGCTGGATGGGGCGGGAATTTTCTTGACACCCCAATCTGGGAAAGGTACAATGAGCATAAAAGAATGCGGCTGGTCCGCAGAGCGTGCCATAGGAGGTAGGAGCGATGGCAAAGTATATCAAACGTTCTGTGATACCCATCTATCTGATCGGGGTGGTATGGCTGGTGTTTGCACTGTTTTTCTCGCTGCATACCCTGGCCGACTATGCACTGTGTGCTGTGGTCTCGGTGGCGGTGTTTGTTGTTGGAAAGGCGGTTTTCCCAGACCGGGTCTATCAGATGCCCGGCGAGCAGTCGAAGGAGCCGGAGAAGCCCAAACAGGAAAAAAAGAAGCAGGAGACCACTGGTGACCCGGAACTGGACAAACTGATCCAGGAGCGGGACAGGGCGTTATCAGAGATGCGCCGCCTCAATGACAGCATTGAGGACGAGACCATCTCGGCCCAGATCGACCATCTGGAGGAGGTCACCCGAAAAATCATTGGTGAGGTGGTCAAGCAGCCCAAGAAGCTGCCTCAGATCCGCCGCTTTTTGAACTATTTCCTGCCTACCACATTAAAAATACTCAATGCCTATGACCGGATGGACGCCGCCGGGATCGCGGGGGACAACATCAGCACCACCAAGGCTAAGGTGGAAAATATGATGGGAACCATCGTCCAGGCCTTTGACAAGCAGCTGGACGCCCTCTTTGGGGCAGAGGCTATGGACATTTCTACCGACATCACTGTTATGGAGAATCTGCTGGCCCAGGAGGGGTTGTCCGGGAAGGATAAGACCGCCTCCCCGGATGGCGGGACCACTCTGGAGCTGTGACCGGGCGCATCTCCCGGCAGAGGGTTGAGATGCGGGAATGCCCGGAAATCGTACCAAAATCGATGCAAAGACAATGAGGAGGAATTGACTATGAGCGACGATTTGAATATGACCCCCCAGCTGACCCTGACCCCGGAGGCCGATGCGGCTGCAGCCACAGCTCCCGCCGCGCCGGAGGCTCCGGCTTTGACATTAGACCCAGCCCCCGAAGCTGCCGCCCAACAGGCCGCTGCGGCAGAGGCGGAGCGGCAGAAGGAGCGGGAGGCCAACGCCGTCAAGGTGGATGAGTCCATGCTCAGCGAGGCAGAGCGGAAAATGGTGGATGACTTTGCCCAAAAGATCGATGTCACCGACTCCAATGTAGTGCTCCAGTACGGCTCCGCAGCCCAGAAGAACATTGCCTCCTTCTCAGAGAACGCCCTGAACAGCGTCAAGACCAAGGACCTGGGCGAGGTGGGCGAGGCCCTGTCTGACCTGGTGGTGGAGCTGAAAAACTTCGGCAAGGATGAGGAGAAGAAGGGCGGCCTGTTCGGCTTCTTCCAGAAGAAGCGAAACGAACTGGAGGCGATGAAGGCCAGCTATGCCAAGGCCGAGGTCAATGTAGATAAGATCGTCCGGGTTCTGGAGAACCACCAGGTGGTACTGATGAAGGACATCGCCATGCTGGACCAGATGTATGAACTGAATACCAAGTACTACAAAGAACTCACCATGTATATCATCGCCGGCAAGAAGCGGCTGGAGTATCTGCGGACCCACGACCTGGAGCAGCTGCGGCAGAAGGCCGCCGCCAGCGGAGCCCAGGAGGACGCCCAGGCCTATAACGATTTCGCCAACCTGTGCAGCCGTTTCGAGAAGAAGCTCCATGACTTGGAGCTGACCCGGATGATCTCCATTCAAATGGGGCCTCAGACTCGTCTGCTGCAAAACAATGACACGCTGATGTTGGAGAAGATCCAGTCCTCTCTGGTGAATACCATTCCCCTGTGGAAGAGTCAGATGGTGCTGGCCCTGGGTCTGGAACACTCTCGTCAGGCGACCCAGGCCCAGTCCGCAGTGACGGAGATGACCAACCAGCTGCTGCAAAAGAACGCGGATATGCTGAAGATGGGGACGGTGGAGGCCGCCCGGGAGGCGGAGCGCTCCGTTGTGGATGTTAAGACCCTCCAGCACACCAATGAGCAGTTGATCTCCACCCTGGACGAGGTGATGAAGATCCAGACAGAGGGCAGCCAGAAGCGCCGCGAGGCTGAGGCTGAGCTTGGACGGATTGAGGGCGAGTTGAAGCAGAAGCTTCTGGAACTGAGGGGCTGACCAATCCGGAACGGCTGTATGGTAGAAGGTCCCGGACACCTGTCCGGGGCGGAAGATTGAGGAGAGCCTATGAAAATTTTTCAAAAGACATCGGTGGCAGTGGCGCTGACCGTGGTGATGATCGCTGCGGCCCTCGGGATCGGACAGGTACGGGGGAGTACCGATCAGGCGGTCCCTCAGGCAACTGGGCTGGATCAGTCGCTGTCTACCAGCAGCTATGCCACCTGGATCAATGACGAGGCCGAGGTGCTTTCTGACCAGGAGGAGCAGCAGATCTGTCTCTACAACGCCAACTGGGTGGCCCGGTATGACAGCCTGATCGCCGTGGCCACCGTGCGGGAGGTGTCCGGCGACATTGCTGACTACGCCTATTCCATGGGGGAGCAGATCCAGCTGGGGGCGGCGGATGGCATCCTGGTGGTGGACACCGGGACCAACAACTGCTATCTGGCGGTGGGGCCTGACTACCCCATGACGGATGAACAGGTGACCTCCCATCTGGACCGCTACCTGTATGAGAACGCCATGGCCGGACAGTTCGGCACAGGAGTGCTGAGCCTGTTTGACGGAGTCAACCAGTTTTATGTGGACAATTACGGCTTGGGCTATCTAGAGACGAGTCAGAACACCTATGGTGGCCGGAGTACCGGAGAGGTGGTCATGTCCCTGGTGGTGCTGCTGGTCATTCTGGTGGTCATCGCCAGTGTGGTGGATAGCCTGCGGTATACCTCCTATCGGCAGCGGTATTATGGGGTGCCAAATCCCCCCTATATGTTCCGGCCCATCCTGTTCTGGCACGGGCCTACCTATGGCTGGTACCGGCGCCGCTGGCGCAGGCCGCCTCCTCCGCCCCCCAGACCTCCAAGAGGTCCTGGAGGATTCGGTGGTTCGGGCGGCGGCTTCAACGGCTTCCAGGGTCCCAGAGGGGGCTCTGGCTCCGGCGGGTTTTCCAGCGGCTCCCGTGGCG
>ERZ894240.1870-NODE-1870-length-10819-cov-9.213025_pt1 | contig 10819 bp, 8 predicted proteins | sample MGYA00380298_ERZ894240 | MGnify/ENA primary metagenome ERZ894240 (study PRJEB32331, sample SAMN06328419) | human gut metagenome | biome: human gut microbiome; feature: stool | host: Homo sapiens | collected 2014-06-27 ...
GTCAGAACAAAGAAGATAAGCTTGATCGAAAGAGCAATCACAATGTTTTCAACCAACAGCTGGAAAGTCTTCTTTGAGAGCTTGATGAATTCGGGCAGCTTGCGAAGGTCATCGTCCATCAGGGCAACGTCAGCGGTTTCAATCGCCGTATCCGTTCCTGCTGCGCCCATGGCAAAACCGATATCTGCACGGGCAAGAGCAGGAGCATCATTAATGCCGTCACCGACCATACCGATCACTTCACGTTTGGCAATGCTGTCGACCAAGGACTGTTTATCTTCAGGAAGAAGATTTCCTTTAGCTCTGTCCACACCGACTTTTTCAGCAATCTGACGAGCCGCCTTTTCGTTATCACCGGTGAGCATAATGGTCTTAACGCCCAGGTCTTTTAGCTGACCGATCACATCCGGAGCATTCTCCTTGATGTTGTCGGCAACGCCGAAATAAGCCAGAACTTTCTTAGAGGAAGCAAAGATCAAAGGCGTGTAGCCGTGATCAGCCAGTTCAGACACTTTGGCACGTACTGCAGGGCCGTTAAGGTAGAACTTGTCGAGGCCCTTGATGTTGCCGAGATAGTATTCCGTTCCGTCGATTTCACCGATCACGCCTTGTCCGGGAGCGGCATAAAAGCCATGAACATCTTTTTGTCCTGCCGGCTTCTGCTGAGCGGAATACTCGGACACGGCTTTACTGACCGGATGATCATTGCGAACGGCGAGAGCAGTCGCCAAGTCCAAAATTTCTTCGTCCGTCAAACCGGCACCGGCGTTTTCAAAAGTGATGACAGCGGGTTTGCCTTTGGTCAAAGTGCCTGTCTTATCAAAGGCGATGCTCTGCAGTGTTCTGCCTTTTTCAAGGTATACACCGCCTTTAATCAAAATTCCCCGACGAGCTGCGGTTGCTAATCCGGAAACGATCGTCACCGGCGTAGAAATAACCAGGGCGCAAGGGCAGGCAATAACAAGAATCGTCAAGCCTTTATAAATCCAGTCGAGCCATTCACCGCCCATAAAGAGAGGAGGAATAAGGGCAGTTAAAACAGCAATCACAAACACGGTCGGCGTATAGACTTTGGCGAAGCTGTCAACAAAACGCTGTGTGGGAGCACGAGAGCTCTGGGCCGATTCAATGGCAGAAATAATTCGCGCAGGCATCGAGTTGTCGACGTCGGATTCTGCACGATAAGTAATCGTGCCGTTCTTATTAATAGTGCCAGCAAAGACTTTGTCTTCCGGTTTTTTCTCTACCGGCATCGATTCGCCGGTAATCGGGGACTGGTCGATCGAGGTCTGTCCGGACAGAACAACGCCGTCAACGGGAAGACGCTCACCGGGAACAACACGGACGACGTCGCCAATCTTGATTTCCTTGGCGGGGACTTCGATAAAGTTTCCGTCTTTTTCCACTCTTGCGGTTTGCGGAGCAAGAGAGAGGAGGCTGCGAATCGCACCGCGTGCACGATCCAGCGAAATCTGTTCAATGGCTTCTGACAATTCGAAGAGAACCATCACCATTGCGGCTTCCGGCCAGGAGCCGATCAAAACCGCGCCGGTGACCGCAACCGCCATCAGGGCATTCATGTTGAAATTCAGGTTGCGGATAGCAATGAAGCCTTTTTTGTAAGTACCGAGTCCGACCAAAGCGATGGCGGCAACAGCAAGGACAATGGAGAGCCAATCAGGAAGGCTGAGGTACTCGCAGGCTTCCGAGCCAAGTGCGATAACAATGCCGAGAACGTACTTCCACCAGGCAATCTTGGTCGGTTTGAATTCGGAGAGCTTCGGTCTCTCGTTTGCTTCCAGAACTTCAGGGGTGTAATCGAGAGATTTGATCGCAGCAACAATCTCAGGAAGCATCCCTTTGGGATAAGAGACAGTAAGAACACGATTCATTAAATTGAATTGCAGACCACTCACGCCTTTCATGTCGTTAAGTTTTTTGCGAATCAGGCCTTCCTCAGTGGGGCAGTCCATCTGCTGGATTCGAATCTGTGTAGTTTCTTTCCCCTCATTGGTCCGCATCTTAAGTTTGAGATTGTTCGCTTCGAAGGCTTGTTTAATGACAGGCAAAGCTTCAGGTGTATGAATAATCCTTAATCCGTCGGGATTTAAACCGACATCTTTAACTCCGGCAATGGCGCCCAGGGTAGAAAAGAGCAAGCGATACTGAGAAGGATGAACTCCTGAAACATCCCAATCGGTGTCCATGCTGTTTTCGACATGCTCGTGATCATGACCGCAGCAGCAGTGATCGTGGTCATGATGATGTCCTTCTTCATGAGTGTGACCATGTTCACAGCAGTGTTCGTGGCCTTCCTCACCGTGGTCATGACAGCACTTTTCATGCTTTTCTTCATGATGGTGACAGCAGCAGTGGTGTTCTTCATCGTGACCCTCATGCTTGCAGCCGCAATGTTCTGCACCATGATGATGACCACAGCCGCAGGATTTTTCAACGTGGTCGGCTTCATGATGATGGCAGCCGCATCCGTGTTCATGTTCATGAGGAGTTGTCTCTTCACTCGCTTGAGAAACAGCTGTTTTTCCTTCATCAGAAGGGGAAGCCGTTTTGTTGTCAGAGTTTGTTAACGACATGATTTTTCATACTCGTTTTGTTAATATACCGACATTAAAAACCCTGAAGTAACTTCAAGGTCAAGCGATTTTTTATAGGTATTTATGCGGATAAGTGAATTAGCAAAGAAAGCAGGCTGTACCGTGGAATCTATTCGTTTTTACGAAAACCACGATCTCATTCCCCGTCCTCCCAGAACGGATTCCAATTACCGTATCTACGGACCGGCTCACCTCGCTCGCCTGCTTTTTATCCGTCACTGCCGCTCTCTTGATCTTTCGCTGAGTGAGATCAAGACCCTTGCAGATGTTGTGGAGAGCACTCAGAAGGACGAACTCATTCGTGCCCACCATATCGTTGAAGAACACCTGAAAGCCATTGATCAAAAAATTCAGGATCTCTACAACTTGCGCGATCAGCTTAACCGCCTCCACAGCAGATGTCATGGAGAAGACCATGATCACGGCCGCTGCGGACTAATTGAAGAACTAACTAAAGAATAAAAATCAAAAATTACAAATGATGGAAGAATACAAAGAGGGCCAATTCCGAATGGATTTTGAAAACACCGGAAGGGCTAACCGCAAAAGAAGGATTTTCCTGGACACTGAAACCACAGGCATGTGCCGATCAACAGACAGAATTGTCGAAGTCTGCGCGATCGAAGTCGATGATGCTTTCAATGAGATTGATAGCTTTCATGCATTCATTAACCCGCAGCGAAAAGTCCCTTGGTTTGTCACGCGCATTCATGGTTTAAACAATAAATTTCTCGACGACAAACCGATTTTTTTCGACATCGGAAGAGACCTTCTGCTTTTCTTAGAAGGGAGCGAACTTTGGGCTCATAACATGGCCTTTGATGCCGGAATGCTGAATGCAGAATTCACACGCAACCGACTGCCGACATTGGAAAAAGTAGATTGTCGTTTGAACTGCACACTTCAGCTCGCGAGAAGCACTTTCCCCGGGCAAAAGAATTCATTGGATGCGCTGCTGGACAGGTTTTCTATTGACCGCTCGGACAGAAAGCTGCACGGCGCAATGATCGATACTCGTTTATTAGTAAAGGTATACCAAAATTTAGTAAGCTACAAAACCCAAAAGTAGTCTGTTTTACAAATTAAATTAGCATTTGTTCGAATAATTGTCTAATATGTAGAAAGCCTGATTTGAAAACAGGACTACATATTATGAAAGAATCTCCTACCACAGTGACAAAAAAACAGGGTTGGGGCGGCAAACGAGCAGGTTCGGGCAGAAAACCCGGTCCGTATGCGGGCACCTCTAAGGTAACCACGATCCTTTTGACGACGGCTCTGATAGAAAAATTGCATAAGCTCGGAGGTTCTTCCTGGGTTAGGGAACAGATCATTAAGAGCAAGGATGATCTGTTGCCGGAAGAAAAGCCCGAATCTCTTGCATCTCTTACCTCTATCGGTTCTTATTTCAATTCCACAGAAGAGGACCCGCTGTCCGCTTGTTTAGTCCGAAATCCTGAAGAAACCGTCTTCTGCATTGCCGAGGACGATACAATGAAGGATTCCGGTATCGACTTCGGCGATCTTTTGATCGTGGATCGTTCTGCGGATCCGCAAAACGGCTCAATGGTCGTCGTGCATACGGCTGACGGTTATTCCATCAGAAAATATTTACCCGCGTCCGAAGTTCCTCAGGGTGAACCGAATCTTTTCGTGAGCCCTGACAGCGACTGGCGGTTGCTGGGAGTCATCGTTTTTGTGGTTAAAAATATTCAAGGCGCGGTCGACGCTCTTGCTATCAAGGAAGCGGCTGCCGTCTGATTTTTGAAGTTATGGCAACAGAAGAAGATCTGCCCGTTGTTTTGCCTCCGACTTATACGAGGCAAAAAGTTTATCGCTGGCCTTCAGGCGAAACCGTCGATGATGCGATCGCCGACGAAGTTCCGATTTCCATTACTTATAACGGCATCTCTCATGTCGTCATGATGGCTTCTCCCGAATTGCTGGAAGAATTTGCCGTCGGCTTTTCATTATCGGAAAGAATCATTCCGGATATTTCTCATATTTACGACATCCAAGTCAAAGAAGGCTGCGGCAACGGTCTGGTTGTCGAAATGGAAATTTCTCCTCGATGCTTCTTCAAGCTCAAAGAACACAGACGGTCCATGGTAGGGCGCACCGGCTGCGGTATCTGCGGGGTAGAGAGCCTGAAAGATGTTGAATTGAAGCCTGAGCCTCTGAAACGCACTTATCAATTTGACATGAACTTCTACCAACCTGCGATGAAATACTTTGAGCAGGTCCAGAAAGTCGGTCAGGTAACCGGAAGCACTCATGCCATGCTGGCCTTCACTCCTGAAGGTAAATTTTTAGGCGGAACGGAAGACGTCGGACGTCACGTTGCACTGGATAAACTCATCGGAATGAGAGCAATGAAAAAATGGGGACCGGTTGTTGTATTCCTGAGTTCCCGAGCCTCTTACGAAATGGTTCAAAAGGCGGCCGTGACCGGAATTGAAATTCTATTTGCTATTTCTGCGCCAACCAATCGAGCGCTCTGTTTGGCAAAAGAGTGCGATTTAACCTTAAGCGCTTTCTGCCGAGACAATCGAGCAAATATTTACAACGCTCCTGAAAGACTGCTGAATCTCTAATTATTAAAGCCGCGCACCGCGCGACTTTTTCAATCGTTACTCTTCTTTAGACAGATCCCGAAGAAGTGTCGGATCATCGTGATGTACCAAGAGCATAGGCAGTTTTGTCTGAGAAGCAACCGACATCGTAACCGAACCTAACATCATGATTCTTAAAGAATTTCCTCCGTGCGTACCCATCACCATTAAACTTAAGTTATGTTCCTTGGCGTACTTGGAAATTTGTGCCGCCGGATCGCCGGTAAGAAGCGCTTCAACGACTTCATGACCTTTTTCCTGCATATATTTTTCAAAAGGCTCGGCGATCTTAAAGAAAGGTTCTCTTTGTTCTTTTTCAAATTCTTCAGAAGAAAGAGCCGGGGCTCCGAAAGCACTAACTTCAGGAATTAATAATCCGTTTTGAGGTGAAGCAACATTAATTAAATGGAAGCGAGCATCCTTAGCGAACAAAGGAAGACGTCTCTTAATAAAAGTTAAAACAGCTGGGGAGTATTCGGAACCGTCTAAGCAAACACCGACTTCGGTTCTTCCCGGTTTCTGATAGAACTTGTGCCGAATCACCAGAAGGGGAATCGGCGTGCTGGCCAAGACTGAAGAAGTTTTTGAGCCAAGCAAAATTCCCTTGACCGGTGTATGGCCGTGTGAACCCATAACAATCAGGGTTGCCGGAATTTCCTGAGCATATTCGACAATGCGATTTGTCGCCTTTCCATAAGCGACTTTCATTTTGACTTTATAACCCGCGGCTTCCAAAGCTTTCTTTGCCGGTTTCAAAATTTTTTTTGCAGCTTCATCCAGAATCTCTTCTGAGTTGGGAATCTTGGAAGCGAATCCGGAGGGAAGTTTCTTCTGAACGTTCAAAAGATAAACGGTATCGGTTTTCGCTCTAAGCGAAGAATGTTCGCAAATATATTCAATCGCTCTGTCACTATAAACACTACCGTCAATCGGTAAAAGAACCTTCATAAAATCCCTCTGTGGGTTATTTTGTTAGTTTCGATTTTAATTCTGTTTTGTGACCGTCATATGACGGTCACTATTATCTTAAGAAGCAGCGCGATTCAGCGCAATAGTCAAAAGACAAGCGGCTCCGGTCGCAATCGCCTTGTCATTAAAATCAAATTCAGGATTGTGAACAGAAGTATTGTGCGTTTCATCCTGAACTCCGAGTCTGAACAAGCATCCGGGTTTGGCCTGGAGCATAAATGAAAAATCTTCTCCTCCGGCGCGGCGAATCATCAATTTAACTTTATCCGGACCCAGCGCTTCTTCAAGAAGGGCTTTAGCCTTTTCAACATGTTCGGGAGAATTGAACATGGCCGGATAAAGTTTGGTGTATTCCAATTTTCCTTGCATGTCATTCGAAAGCGCAGTGCCGTCGACAATCTGCTGCATTCTTTGAATGATGATGTCCTGAACTTCCTTTTCAAAAGAACGGGTCGTTCCGACAATCGTTGCTGTCTTTTGTACAACGCTGGATCCTTTTTCATTTCCGCAGCTGATGCACCCTGCAGAAACGACTGCCGTCTGGTTAGGATCAACACTGCGGGAAACAATAGTTTGGAGGGAAAGCACACATTCACATGCCGCAACCAGAGGATCCTTTGTTAAGTGAGGACGAGAACCGTGACCACCGACCCCTGTAAATGTAATTTTGAAAATATCCGCATTTGCCGTAGCAAAACCCGGAATAAATCCTACGAAGCCGACGGGAAGCAAAGGTTCGGCATGCAAAGCGTAAAACTCATCGATTCCGAATTTTTGAACCAAACCGTCTTCAATCATGTAACGGCCGCCGGCGAAACCTTCTTCTCCCCGCTGGAAGATGGCAACTAATCTTCTGGCAAAATCTCTATGCTGATTAATATAGTGAACGGCTGCGAGCAGGGTACCGACATGACCGTCATGTCCACAAGCATGCATCGTCATCGGAACTTTACTGCACCACTGGACACCGGTTTTTTCTTCCAAGGAAGTGCATCGGAATCTGCTCGGAGTCCAATCGTTTTTCCCGGACGGCTGCCTTCGATGACAGCCACGACACCTGTGACATTTGCGCCGCCGACAAAAGTTGAAATTCCCTTAATTCCGAAAGACTTTAAAGCTTCGACGATCTTTTCCTGAGTTTTCGGAAGATAAAGACCGATTTCAGGTTCTTCGTGAATGCAGTGGCGGAACTGAGCACCGAGTTTGGCACTTTCTTCGAGTTGGGATGGTTTGATAATGAGGGCCATGAAAACTTCTCCTTGATTTTGATTTGTAACTATTTTAATCGGGAAATTTCCATGTCTTCCAAGAAAAGTACAAGAAGTTTTGCAGACAAATTAAATTTTTCTTTATTTTTCAGTAAGTTCTTTTTCGAAATCTTTCTATCCAAAACGGGGTACAGGGTTTTCATTTAGACAACAAACTGTTACCTTTCTTACATGTGTTTATCAGCGCTCATCACTTTATTATTATGGAAAGAAATCGAGACACACTCGATTGAAAAATTAAAGAACAAAACATCCCATAAAACAAAAATTTCTAGGGTTTTTACCTTTTTTGGAGGAGAGAAATGGATACCAAAGCCTACCGGTATCGACAAGAGGCCATGAAAAGATGGATTCTTCTTTTCATTGTTTCCCTGTTTTCCCTGTTTTCCCTGTTTGTGCTCGGCATATATGCCATTGCCGCGGAAAGATATTACGACGAAAGCGGAAGATACATGGGACGTATGGATGACTCCGGAAGAATGTACGATAAAAGCGGAAGATATCAAGGTCGGGTTTCTGAAGACGGACGATTTTATGACAACAGCGGTCGTTACCAAGGAAGACAAAGTTCCGATGGCCGCTACTACGACAAAAGCGGCAGATATCAAGGTCGTATGACGGAAGACGGCAGAGCCTACAACAAACAAGGCCAATATCAGGGAAGAATTTCTGAAGACGGCCGGATTTATGACAAGAGCGGCAGATACCAAGGCCGCATTCAAAATAACAACTAAAAATTCAGCAAAAAATGAGGTCCTTCGGGGCCTTATTTTTTACCTTCAAATCCCATAATCGCACGAATAATTTTAATTTAATGGTTTAATTCGCGTTGTTTAGCAAGCAAACAAATTGCTTGTCACTATTTGATTTTTAATGGTTTTTCCTGAGTGCAGACTTCTTTTTTTTAATCTAATGTCGCAAAATATTTTTTTAGAAGATTCGTGTCATGGAAATGGACGTCAGAGCGCTCAATGCGCTCATTCCCGTATTTGACTTTGTCGGCATTGTCGCTTTCGCACTCTCCGGTGTGTTCGAAGGCATCAAAAGAAGAATCGACCCGGTCGGTGTTTTTATCGTCGCTTTTTCGACGGCTTTCGGCGGAGGTATGCTCCGTGACATTTTGATTGACCGTCGTCCTTTTTACTGGATCGATCACGAAGCTTACGTTGTTGCCACTTTCGTCATCTGCATGGCTGCTCCGTTCATTTATAAATTTTTCCAGAGAACCAAACACGCGCACGATTGGTACATCTTTGCCGACGCAATCGGTCTTGGAATTTTCTGTATTTCAGGAACTTCGCTTTCGCTCGCAGCCGGAGTGCCCTGGCTGTCTTCCGTCATCATCGGATGCATCACCGGTGTTTTCGGCGGTTTGATGAGGGACTGTTTCTTAAATCAAATGCCGGCCGTAGTTGCCGACCGTCAGCCGTATGCGGTTGTCGGTTTTATCGGATGCTGGTTCTACATCATGCTTTTGGAACTCAAAGTTCCGGTCGATGCCGCACTTTGGGCCGGCTTCATTTTCATTACGGCACTTCGTATGGCTTGCGTCTCTTTTAAATGGAAAATTTCTTACTTCCTCAAAGAAGAGCAAGAAAAGAAAGCTCAAGAAAAATAATCTTTCCGGCCTGCATCAGCAGGCCGTTTTTTTTGAGATCAAAAAAATCCTCCGGTGTTTTTCGCATCGGAGGATTCTTGTTAATCAGGAAGAAAAATTACTCTTCAATGAAGTGAGCGTGTTTCGGATCCCACATAGCATCCTTAACAGCTTTCTTCAGATCGGCAGGTTTTTCAATTCCGGCCAGATTGTTGTCGAAGATGTAACCGGCAACTGCCGCACCGATTGCCGCAGAAATTTCGCGAACTTCGGAGAGTGCAGGGTATAAGCTGCCGCGTTCCAGATCTTCCGGTTTGACCATGTCGGCAAGAACCTTGGCACCAACCAAGAAAACTTCGTTCGGGATCAATTTGGCACGAGAGAAAATAGCACCGAGGCCGATACCGGGGAAGACGTAGTGGTTGTTGCCCTGACGAGGAACAAAAGTTTTTCCTTTGTATTCAATAGGTTTGAACGGGGAACCGCAAGCGAACAAGCAGCGGGCGTCTGTGTATGTGTAAGCTTCTTCTGCCGTGCATTCTGCCTTGGATGTCGGGTTGGAAAGGGCAAAGATGATCGGACGTTCGTTGATCTTGGCCATTTCTTCCAAGCATTCTTTCGTAAATGCGCCGCCCTGAGCAGAAACACCGATAATGGCAGTCGGCTGAATTTCGCGGATGGCTTCCAGGAAAGTTTCAGCCGGAGCGTCTTCAGCGGCAAACGGCATCTTGGCAGAAGTCAGCGGAGCGGAACGTTTCTTGGTAACCAGTCCTTTGGAGTCAAAAAGCTTGATACGAGCAAGAGCTTCTTCTCTGGTCAGACCTTCTTCAACCATTGCATCAGCGATCAGATGAGCAATACCGGTTGCGGCAGAGCCGGCACCCAAGAAGAGAACCTTCTGATCTTTCAGCTGCTGTTTCAGAATACGCATCGAAGAGAACATACCGGTCAGAACAACAGAAGCAGTACCCTGAATATCATCATTGAAGCAGGGGACTTTGTCTTTGTACTGATCCAGCAGGTCATAGGCGTGGCTGTTGTGGAAGTCTTCGAACTGAATCACAACATTGGGCCAGCGTTCTCTGACAGCATCAACAAATTCAGCAATCAAGGCATCGTATTCCGGTCCGGTGACGCGTTTCTGACGAAGACCCATGTAAAGCGGGTCGTTCAAAAGTTCTTCATTATTCGTACCGACGTCGATGCAGACAGGCAGAGTCTTCTGGGGGTTAACACCGGCGCAAGCAGTGTAGAGAGCAAGTTTTCCGACAGGGATGCCCATGCCGTTGACACCCAAGTCGCCTAAGCCGAGGATGCGCTGGCCGTCCGTGACAACGATGATATCGACATCTTTATGCGGAACGTTGGCAACCAACTGACGAACACGACCTTTGTCTTCGGTAGAGACATAAAGACCGCGGGCATAGCGGAAGATGTGACTGTACTGCAGACATGCCTGTCCGACTGTCGGTGTGTAAACAATCGGAAGGAACTGGTCGATGTAACGAACCAGCAGTTCGAAATACAAGGATTCGTCGGAGTTGTGGGCTCCTTCGAGAACGATGTATTTGTTGATGGGTTTTTCGTACGTGTCGATGATGCCTTTAAGGCGTGTTACTTGTTCGTCGAAAGTAGACACTCTCGGAGGGAGAAGACCTCTCAAACCCAGTTCATCGCGTTCTTCCTCTGTGAAAGCACTGCTCTTATTGAACCAGGGATTTCTCAAAAGGTTAACACCCCTCAATGTTGTGTCTTTAA
>ERZ894240.1874-NODE-1874-length-10802-cov-6.915232_pt1 | contig 10802 bp, 14 predicted proteins | sample MGYA00380298_ERZ894240 | MGnify/ENA primary metagenome ERZ894240 (study PRJEB32331, sample SAMN06328419) | human gut metagenome | biome: human gut microbiome; feature: stool | host: Homo sapiens | collected 2014-06-27 ...
AGTATTCCCTGATCCCGTCATGGGCCGTTTTGTGGTAGTATTCCTCCACATAGTTGGACCAGTGGCGGTTGAGTTCTTCCAGCGTCCTGATCTTATGGGCTTTTGCTTCCCGCAGGTATGCATCTGCGACCTGGTGGAACTTTTCCTGTTTGCCTTTCGATTTCCCGCTTCTGACAGGGGCATGCCTGACGGTAATTCCCAGCCTTGCCAGAGAGAACTTCAGCTGCTTTGCGACATACTGGGAGCCATTGTCAAAATAAGCCGTGTCAAACTTTCCGGCCTTTAAGACCACCTTCCGGAACGTGTCTTCCACAACGGCCTCCTCCTGGCTGTCATAGAACTGGGAATGGATCACATACCGGGAATGGCCATCTATGGCGGAGGACAGGTATGTCTGCACCATCGCGCCATTTTTCCCTATGGGAAGCTTACAGCCGTACTTGATATCGGCCTGAAGGAGCATCATCCTGTGCGGTTTGCAGAAACGTTTGGCTGAACTTTGACGGGCATCCTTATACATCTGCATCTGACGCACGCCAAAGCCTGCACGGTAGAGATACCGCTCCAGCGTGGAGCGCTTCAATGTTCCGGGAGCCGCCCAGTTCTCCTGTTCCAAGATAAAAATGATCTGCTCCACGCTGCGCCCCGGCACCTCTTTTTTTAGCTGGATGGCCTGCTCTACGATTTTTAAGTAATTCTCCGGCAGCTTTTTGGACAGGCTCCTTTCACAGGCCGCCGGCCTCAGCCCCGCAAAGCCCTTTTCATGGTAGGCTGCCTCATAGCGGTAGAGTGTTCTCTCTGAGATATCCGCTTTCACAGCGGTCTCTTTGCGCAGTCTGCTGCGTTTGGCAGGGTCTATGCTTTCATCAAGCATTGGGGCGATCAGGGTATAGCGTTCCAGGGCCCGCTGGTCCTGTCAGTTTTGGTCTTTTATGGCTGTATTCATGGTCTTATGCACCTCCTTGGAGCAAGCATACACCATAACCAGCTGACAGTAAAAACAAAGCGGGTGCAAAAGCGGGTGCCTCAGGCAGGTTCCAGAAAACCTCCTGAGTTATATATCATATGGAGGATTGCTTCCAGCCAGCAGCCATTTGATGAGCGCAGTGTTTCGAGCAGGGATACGTTAGAATGTAACAGCCCTTCGCCCAATCCCAGCAGACGGTATCCAATGGATTTCAGGTAACCGTCAATACGAAGGTAATTCGTCATCAGTCAGTACTTCCATCGGAGCATGGTGGCCTCACAGGGATAGTCTTCGTCCTCTGTATCATCAGGTGTGATGATTTCATCCAGTACGCCGGCTATGACCTCGCAGGCATAGTGCTTGTACGGGACCAGGCAGTCCGGAAGTGCATTATGGAGCCTGCCGCAGCCGTTGTTGGTGCATCTCATGCGCTCAATCTTAAGAGATCTCTTCTCCCCGCCTTCCAGCTTCATAACACGGAGCTTGAAATCACGGTGCACAAGGGGAGAATGGCAGACCGGACACGGACAGGTATCTCTGCTCTCAACAAAAAATATCGGAATTCTCCTTGCAGGATAGTGTGTAATCTGATAAAACAATCATGGTTTTGTTATGTCTCAGGGGACGCGACTTGCTGGAGGGTTCTCTGGGACTTTTTCTTTCTGCGTAATAATGACATTATACAGAGCAGATCCGTGACAATCAAGTAAATCAATATACAGTCAATTCATGAGGTCAACAACAACATAGCTCGTGGCTCCCGCCATCGGACGGCTGGCTCTCTATAACGGATTCTGTGGCTCTATTCCATGAGATTGGGTGGCTCCGCCACCGCAGAATATTCAAACGGTGTCTTATTCATCGCTTACCCACTACCGGGCGGATTCCAGACTTGCACTGGTTAGAAACGTGCGCCGCCAGGCACACTGCGAAAAGCCCCTTTGCCGGAGCAAACCATATCTGGTTTTACTTCTGCAAAGGGGCTGAGTATTCCGGGGCATTTTCCATCACCAGTCCGGCGATAGGAAATCACTATTCCGATTAAACGGAAATCACTGTTCCGGGAGAGGAAATCATGTTCCCGATTCTTATAATAGAGGCATGCATCGCAAGATGTAAATCTATTATAAGGAGGTCACAAGACATGACCAAGTATCGTGAGATCCTCAGGCTTACCGCTTTGGGACTATCACAGCGAAACATTATTCAAAGCATCGGTGTTTCGCAGAAAACCATAGTCAAGGTTCAAAAACGAGCACAGGAAATGCATTTATCCTGGCCGTTGGATGAAACCTTGACAGATGCAGTGCTTGATAAGCTGATGTTTCCCAAGGAATCAAAGGTATCCAAACAAAAACGGATGCCGGATTTCAACTACATCCAGAAGGAGTTGCTCCGCAACGGTGTCAACAAGAAACTCCTCTGGACGGAATACCTGGAGGAATGCCGCCAGTCCGGCGACGAGCCACTTATGTATTCCCAGTTCTGTTATTACATCCAGCAGGATGAGCAGAAGCACCGAGCAACCATGCACATCAACCGAAAGCCCGGCGAGCAGATCGAAGTTGACTGGGCAGGAGATCCTGCGCAGATCACCGATCCGGATACCGGCGAGATCATTCCCGCATTCCTCTTTGTGGGCGTCATGACATACAGCCAGTATTCTTACGTTGAGGCTTTTATTAATGAAAAGCAACGCGCATGGATTACTGCGCACGTTCACATGTATGAGTACTTCGGCGGTGTAACCCGTATTCTGGTGCCTGATAATACCAAGACTGCAGTGATCCACAACAACGACTGGTACAATCAGGAACTCAACACCATCTACCATGAGATGGCGGAGCACTACAACACGGCTATCATCCCTGCCCGAGTCCGGGCACCGAAGGACAAGCCAAATGCCGAGGGCTCTGTAGGTGTCATCTCTACCTGGATCACCGCGGCGCTCCGTAATGAACAGTTCTTTTCGCTGTCTGAACTGAACAAGGCCATCCGCAGGAAACTGGAGGAATTCGTAAACCGTCCTTTCCAAAAGAAAGAGGGTACCCGATACGAGATCTTCCGCGACGAAGAACTGCCATTACTGGCCAAGTTACCGGCTACCCCTTATGAACTGGCAGAATGGAAACAAGCCACCGTTCAGTTCAATTATCACATATCCGTCGACGGAATGCTATACTCCGTCCCTTACGAATTCATCAAACGCAAGGTGGATGTGCGGGTAACCGACACTATTATCGAAATCTTTTACAATCACAACCGCATTGCTTCTCACCGTCGTCTGTATGGTCGAAAGGGGCAATACAGCACTGTTACGGAACATATGCCCGCCGATCACCAGAAATATCTGGAATGGAACGGTGACCGTTTCCGCAAATGGGCTGAACGGATTGGAACCAATACGTGCAAGGTTGTTAATGCGATTCTTGCCTCCCAGAGGGTTGAGCAGCAATCCTACCGAAGCTGTATGGGGCTTCTGAAACTGGCAGAAAAATACTCTGCTGAGCGTTTGGAAGCAGCGTGCCGAAAGGCGCTTTCCTACACAGCGAGCCCCAGCTACAAGAGTATCAAAAACATCTTGGCAGCCGGGCATGACAAGATTGAATCGGAGCTGCAAACTCCCGACTCTGCATCAACACAGAACAAGCATGCCATCACACGTGGTGCTGACTACTACAGGAGGTAAGAACCATGACCAATCAGAGCACGATCGACAAACTTATTGAAATGCGACTGACTTCTATGTCAGATGCCTTTATCACACAGATGGATGATCCAAAGATGAAGGATGTTCCGTTCGAGGATCGCTTCGGTCTTCTGGTCGACATCGAATACAATAACCGCAAGAGCAACAGCCTGAAGCGTCTGATCAAGGGAGCCGGGTTCGATCAGCCGGAGGCTTACATCGCTGATATCAACTATACTTCCGGCCGGAAGCTCAACCGCAGCCTGATCGAACGTCTCTCAACCTGTGAGTACATCACGGAGCACCGGAACCTGTTCATCACGGGCGCTACCGGAAGCGGGAAGACCTACATGGCCTGCGCTTTCGGTATGGAAGCCTGCAAACAGCGCTACAAAACAAAGTATGTGCGCCTGCCCGATATGCTCCTGGAACTTGATCTGGCGCGTACAGATGGCACCTACAAGAAGGTTCAGGCCAAGTATGCCAACCCCGTCCTACTCATCATTGATGAATGGCTCCTGTTGAAGCCGACGGAAGCGGAACAGCATGATATCCTGGAACTGCTCCACAGAAGACGGAAGAAATCCTCCACGATCTTCTGCTCCCAGTACGATCCCAGCGGATGGTACGACCAACTCGGTGGCGATGACAGCCCTCTTGCTGAAGCCATCCTTGACCGCATCAAGCACGATGCCTACAAGATCAATATCGTTCCGACTGACCCATCCAACTATCGCTCTATGAGAGAAGTATACGGATTGGAGCCGGCGCTGAGCGAATAATCGTTAACAGCCAACTGGCGTCCCCATCCTGGAGATTCTTTTCTTCAGGATGGCGGCTCCGCCGCATTCATCATCTGTCCGGAACAGCGATTTCCTCTTTCCGGACAGGTGATTTCCAAAACACCGGACAGGCGCTTTCAGCGCACCGGTATATCCAGTCAGAATGCAGAGCATCCCAATGCCGAAAACGGAGCAAGAGAGACAGGATAAGGAAGGGAGGTGAGGAGGAATGAAAGCTAAAGATTGCAATATCGTACTTCCAGAAAATATTCTGAAAATTATTAATTCGCGAGGATTAAAACAAGGGGCCGTTGCAGATAAGGCTGGATATTCAAAACAGCAATTTTCCGACATGTTGAATGGTAGGAAGATTATAAAACCTTGTGATGCGCTTGCCATTGCAGAGGCTCTGGGGGTAACGATGAATGATTTATACGCTGTAGAGAAGAAAGAGGTGGGTCGATTTGAAGTATAGAAAAGGCATATGATATTGTCAAGATTAGTTGACACATTTTTCTCAAGGATATCACTGACTATGCTACCATCTCCAAAGCCTCATAATACTGTCTGCGTTTAATCATAGGAGGAAGACCGCCATTGGCTGAACAGATCCTCCGATTATTCCAATAACTGAGGAAGTATCTCCAGATGAGTGCCTTCAGCTCTTCTACTGTCATCTGCCTGGTGTCATAACGGTCATAGAGGAGTTCCGTCTTCATCCTTGCCCACATGCTCTCACAACGTGCGTTATCATGGCAGCGCCCTCCGGCACTGTTCATGCTTTGATGTATGTGATGCTTTCGAATGATCTGCCGGTAGGCTTCGCTGGTATACTGCGTTCCCCGGTCACTGTGGATGACAGCGCCTTCCAATGTAGGATAAGCAGTCAGAGCGTTTTCCAATGTGTGGATACACAGATCTGCTTTCATGTTTGTTTCCATTGCAAGACCGAGAACGCTAAGATCAAAGCAGTCGAAAATCGCAGATACATACAGTTTCCCATTGGACGCCGGGATCTCCGTGATATCTGTAATACATTTTTCCAATGGGGCATCTGAATGGAAATCACGCTTCAGCAGGTCATCGGATTTCATGGCTTCCCGATCTGCCTTTGTAATCCCATTTGGTTTTCTCTTTGGCCGATGGCTCAGGCCAATCTGATCCATAACCCGATAGACGGTTCTCTCACTGGGAATACATACTCCCTCAGGCTGTTTCAGCGTAAACGTCAAATTGCTCGCCTTTTACTTGAACATTTTTTAGTCTATACTTGAAAAAAGCAATAGATTTTTTCAAGGAAGGACTAAACACTATGGATCAATGCACTCATGAAGTTCGCGCCAGCTACTGGGAGGGCATCATCAAGTCTTGCAGCCAACGCCCGGTTGGACAAACGGCCAAAGGCTGGATGGATGAAAACGGTATCAGCGAGCAAAGCTACTACTACTGGCAGCGTAAGCTTCGGACACAGACTTACGAACGGCTGCAGGGCAGCAAACCATCTTTTCCCGCAGTTCCCGAAAAAACAAATATTTCATTTGCGGAGATGCCTTATCCACAATTACAGCAGGCAGAGATAAAAACGGATCATGATGGTAATGCACCGGTCGCAGTGTTCCGCTGCCACTCAATTCGTATAGAGATCACAAATGAAATATCAGACGCAGTTTTGAGCAGGATTCTGCGGGAGCTGTCCCATGCTTGAAGATGCTGCCGGTATTCGCAGGGTAGTACTGGCCTGCGGCACTGTTGACCTGAGAAAGGGAATTGATGGGCTGGCAACGATTATTGGTGATAAATACGGCCAGAATCCATTTGAAAAAGGAACTCTTTTTCTATTCTGTGGAAAACGTTCCGACCGCTGCAAGGGACTGCTGTGGATGGGGACGGGATTCTTACTTCTATATAAAAGATTCGAAGCCGGCCGCTTATCATGGCCAAGGACAGCACAGGAAGCTGCCGATCTTACAGAAGAACAGTTCCGGTATCTTATGATGGGCTTGAATCCTCTTGACCCGAAGGTCAAAGAGATCCACCCGGAAAAAGTATATTGAAGTTTCTGTGCAAAACGTAGAAAAATCCGGCGTTTTTCTTATTGGCGGAACCTGACGCCCAGAGCTGGTACAGGACGTCTTCTGGAACTGCCAGAAAGCCATACGGGATTTTAACGGGGATTTTGGGGATCTTTGGAAACCATATGATTCCGAACGGCTGCCTGTGGCCTCCGCGTTCCCTGATGCTGTAGGCAAAATGACGGTTCCCTTTTTCCGGGCAGGCTGGCATTTTCAGCGGGATTGTACTATACTTATCTTAATAGAAAGAGGTTCGTATGTGCAAAAAATTTACTCCTGATGAACTGAATACCATGGATCACGCAGCCAAAAATGATGTCATCTTCCAAATGCAGGACCGCCTTGATAAGCTTGAGCGCAGCTATGAAAATCTGATGGAACAGATCCGCCTTGCAAACCAGCAGCGTTATGGACGCAGTACGGAAAAGCTTGACGGGATTGCGGGACAATTATCCTTTTTTAATGAAGCAGAGGCGAATTGTGATGAAGCTGCTGCGGAACCCACGATCATGGAAACGGTCACTGCAGCCATGAAACCGCCCCGGAAACCAAAGAAGAGAGGACAGCGCGAAGAAGATCTCAAAGACTTTCCTCAGGAAGAGATCCTGCATGATATCCCGGATGAAGAACTGGATACCGCTTTTGGCGCGCATAACTGGAAAAGCATGCCGGACGAGATTTTCTGGCAGCTGCGTTTTGAACCGGCCAGGTGGATCGCTGAAAAACATGTGGTAAAAGTATACGTTGGCACAGACGGCCTGCATCAGGACGAATTCCTCCGGGGGGATCATCCGGTGACTATGTTCCGTGGGAGTATTGCAACCCCTTCCCTGGAAGCGGCGATCATCAACGCCAAATATGTAAACAGCAACCCACTGGACCGGATTGCGAGGGATTTTCAGGCGAATGGCCTGCAGCTTTCCAAACAGACCATGTCCAACTGGACTGTATGGTCAGCGGAACGTTACTTTCTTCCCATTTATGAACGGATGAAAGAGAAACAGCTGGAGGCCCACGTAAATCAATGTGATGAAACGCCCCTTGAAGTGATACATGACGGGCGTCCTGCTGGGAGCAAGAGTTATATGTGGGTCCATCTTACCGGGGAACTCAGCCCGGAGCCCAGGATCATTGTGTATGAATACCAGAAAACAAGACATAGCGGCCATCCCAAGGAGTATTATAAGAATTTTAAAGGAATTCTCATGACGGATGGCCTGGAGCAATATCACAAGCTGGCGAGGGAACAGGAAGGAGTGACAAACGCGAACTGCATGGCACATGCAAGACGTCACTTTGCCAATGCGATAAAAGCAATGGGAAAAGGGAATCTGAAAGCAGTCCAGTCCTCCATAGCATACAAAGCCCTTGTAAGGATCGGAGCAATCTATGACCTTGAAAAAACGCTGAGGGACCTGAGCCCGGAAGAACGCCTCCGGGAACGGCAGGCTTCGGTCAAACCATTGGTTGAAGAATATTTCGCGTGGGTCAGAAACGTTCTTGCTGATAAGAAGGTTCTGCCCAAAGGGGAAACGGCCAAAGGACTTCAATACAGCCTGAACCAGGAGGAATATCTGAAAGTATTCCTGACGGATGGGGAGGTTCCGATCGATGATTCGACCAGTGAACGTGCATTGAGAAATTTCACAATAGGCCGTAAAAACTGGGTAACGATAAATACGGTCCGTGGAGCGCAGGCAAGCGCGGTGATTTACAGTATAACAGAGACTGCCCGCGCAAATAACCTGAATGTGTATTATTACATCCGCCATCTGTTGACAGAACTGCCAAAGCTGGCTGAAAAATACGAAAACATAGAACCGTCAAAGTTGGAACCGCTCATGCCATGGTCAAAAAGCATTCCGGCTGACTGTTACAGTAAGCGCCGCTAATAAGCGGCGCTAGATTTAGTGGGGAGCGGAGGATTTGACGTTTACGTTTCAGCAACAATGCCTGATACATCCGGATTCGTCCATAAGTATCATTACATTCATCCTCGCTGATGATTTCTTTCATGACATCGGCCAGATCCTGATACTTCCAGGGACGGTTTTTGTTAGCGAGATATTTATAGAATCCTTGCCGGCTGATACCAAGCATCCGGCAATAAAATGCGATTTTCCCGGTAATCCTGCCGTCCTCTGTTTTCAAAGCCAGAAAGATCATTCTCTGGTTTTTGCTGACTTCCGACGGCTGGCAGCGAAAAAAGCGCTGGCTTCCTCTAGAAATTCGTTTTCTTCCTTCAAGCGACGGATTTCTTTATCCTGCTCCTTAACCCGCTTGCGCAGCATAGTAATCTCTTCTGACAGACTCATCGCGCTGGCAGGAGTATGAGAGCCTTCTCCGATATCCAGTTTGCCGGACCTTACGGCTTTTAGCCATGTATGGATGGTTCCTTCGGGGATTCCTAATTCTTTAGCAGCCTTAGCTCCACCGATCTCTCTGGCGAGTTTTACTGCCTGTACTTTGTATTCATGGTCATATTTACGTGCCACTTTGAATACCTCCTTATTCTCTTGGTTTTATTATGAAATCCTTGAGTATAAGGTGTCAACTTTTTTTATACCACACCACCTGGATTGCAAATCCGGAAGGCTCGGGATCCATATTTCTCAGTGCCCTGACTGCGGGCATACCGAATTCCACAATAATTCCTGTCGTAACCGGAACTGCCCTAACTGCCAGGCCGTACAGAAAGAGATCTGGGTAGATAAACGCAGGGCTGAAGTCATTGACTCCCCTTACTTCCATGTGGTATTTACGCTTCCGCATGATTTGAATTCCCTCCTCTACTGCAACCAGCAGCTCCTCTATGGTTTTTTCCACAGGTGCTGCGCGGAAACGCTTTTAGAACTTTCCAAAAGCAAAAAGCACCTCGCCGCAACACCCGGTATCATCCAGGTACTCCATACCTGGGATCAGGAGATCAATTATCATCTGCATATGCACTGCATTATTTCCGGCGGGGGCCTTACCACTGACCATAAGATCCGCAAGGTAAAGAAAAATTTCTTTCTCCGGGTGGAAGTCCTCAGGGACAAATTTAAGGGGAAATTTCTTGCCGGCCTCCAGGACTTCTTTCAAAAAGGGAAGCTGGCTTTTTCCTCATCCTGTGAAAAGCTGCGGAATTCTTATGAATGGGCTTCCTTCCGGGATTCCCTTTACCCAAAGGACTGGTGCCCTTACATAAAGGAAACCTTCAACGGCTTTGGAAATGCCATCGAATATCTGGGAAGGTACACCCATAAGGTTGCCATATCCAACAGTAGGATCCTGTCTGTGGATGAGGGGCAGGTTACGTTCTCTGCAAGAGGGAAAGCCCCCGGTGGACCGCGCAGGAAAATCACACTTAAGAATACGGAATTTATCCGCCGTTACCTGATGCATGTACTTCCGGCCGGTTTTCAGAAAATTCGGTACTATGGTTTCCTGAACAACCGGTACAAAACCCGAAACCTGAAACTGATCTTTACGCTCCAGGGGCATCAGCGTTTCCGGGAAAAATATGCCGGCCTTTCCATGGCAGACATTCTGAAAGCCATCTGGAACGTTGATATCCATGTCTGCCCGGAGTGTGGATGCCGCCACATGAAATGCATAGGAAGGACTTATGGCCCTTCCTGATAAAAGGCTGTTTCCACTAAATAGATTTTTTAAAGGCCTCCCAAAGAAGGCCTGCGAAGCATGCCCTTTTATAAAAATCACTTGTAGAAAACATACAAAAAAAGCTTTCATGCCGGCGTTTACGCAGACAAACCTCTACATGATCGCCAAAGGGGAAGGATACTATCCCCATACCTTGGTCGGCTAACCGTCCGCGGCCTGGTACAATTGGAAAGAATCACATTCAGAGCAGTTTTATCTTTTGTATAGAGCTGCTCTTTTTGTCTACTCTGAATCTGATACTTTCCTAAAGAATTATACCAACATCCTTTATGTCGAATATACCGGAGATTTACATCAGTCAGTTACAGATATGGATTTCACTGACGATCTGCCGGAAGACAGTGAAGAAGAACGTTTCCGAAAACACAACCGTTTTCTGCGTTCTCTCAAAGAAGATACTTTGATGATTGTAGATAATTTCAACGCCACTTCCATACAGGACAGTTTTCTTTCGGTCATACTCAAATACCGCTGTCAGATATTATTTACTACCAGAAGCCGTCTGGACGGACATTCCTGTATGCTGTTGGAAGAAATTTCCGATAAAACAACGCTTCTGCAACTTGCAGGAAAATTTTTCTCCGACACAGAAGAAAAATCTGATGTCATAGAACAGATCATAGAAG
>ERZ894240.1879-NODE-1879-length-10770-cov-7.618199_pt1 | contig 10770 bp, 3 predicted proteins | sample MGYA00380298_ERZ894240 | MGnify/ENA primary metagenome ERZ894240 (study PRJEB32331, sample SAMN06328419) | human gut metagenome | biome: human gut microbiome; feature: stool | host: Homo sapiens | collected 2014-06-27 ...
GTGTTGTAGTTAATAACTCCGAATAAAACAAATACAACGGCGCAAAGAATGCTCCATGTCGTTTTATACTCTTTGTGAAAACTCAGAACCGCAAACAAAGCGGTAAAACCCAGTGTTAATGCAATGTAACTCATACGTTTTTTTTGTTTAATATATTAATAATAGAAAATTCATTATACTGTTTTAGATTTTCAGTATACCTCATTTTCGGACATTTTACAATAAATTTTGTACAAAAAGATTTTTACTCCTGCGTTCGTATGAGAACAGCATTGGAAATCAGAATTATGGCGCCGCCGAGCAATATGTTCCAGGTCAGCGGTTTGCCGAGGAACATCCAATCCAAGAACAACCCGGTTACCGGTTCCAAAAGCAGAAGCATACCGACAATTACCGGACTGACATTGCGGTTGTTGGCAAACAGCAGCAGATTGGGCGCCACATAAGAAGCTAATGTGTAGATGACAAAATAAAGCCACAGCTGCGGCGGCATTTCCAGGCTGAATATCCGGACGCCGTTGAATTCTGGCAAAATCCTTAAAATCCAATAGAGTGCAAAAACGGGTATCAGCGTATAAACGCTGGCCGCGAGAAATGTTCCGGAAGGCGATACATTCTGCCGGCTGAAATATTGAGCCACAATCAGCCATAAAGACAATCCGACACCGCCGAGAACCGCGAGAAGAACACCCCACGGCGATAACTCCGTCCCGCCGCTCGGATTGATAAGAAACCACAGGCCGACAATCATACAGCCGACCAGAAACCAGTTCAGCAGCGTCTGGCGGCGGCGAAAATAAAAGCGTTCGATCAAAATGGTCCAAACCGGCTGCAAATAAATCAGCAATACGACCAGTGTAACCGGAATTTTAAGAAAGATCGGCGTATATTGTCCCAGCGTTATGAAAAACAGAGCGGCGGCAAACAGAAATTTCATTTTCAAAGGTATGCGCCAAAGCTTATGCAAATCACAGCGGGCAAAATAAGCAATAAACAAAACGGAAAGCAGATTCGGATAAATCATCAGCTCAAACAAAGATGCTCCGAGGTTTGACAAAACCTTGGCTCCGAAAATGACGCCGCCGTCAAGAATGCCGCTTAACGCGAGATACAAATAAACCATTTTTCCTCCGCAGAGGAATATAATTACTCTTTCACGTTTTTCATCTGCTCACGGTACCAGTCAGACCAATGCCGTTTATCAATGCGGAGTTCGCGGACAAGCGGTTTTCCGTCTGCAAGGGCAAATTCCAGCTGCATCAGCGGCCGGGTGCGGTTTATCATCCGTTCCAGCTGCGGCGCAACATCTTCCGGAAGGTAGAAACGGTAAACTTTTTCAAATTTATCCTTCGGACAGGTTTGTCCGCCGAATGTTTTACAATCCGTTCGCGTCCAGTCAGGCTGCAATTCCAGATAATGCCCGGAAATCAGACTGCGGGGGTCATACCCCTCTACCGTTACCATAACCCGCGGCGCGGTCAGGCTGAGGTATTGCAGAACAGCCGTCCATATCAGGAGAACGACTATCGGAAAAGCCAAAGCCGACAAAGCCCAATTTTTTCTAATCATGATTTTTCTCCCCGACATTATGCAGCAAACGGCGCCGTACCTTTTGCCAGATGACGGCTATCGCGGCAAAGGCCAGCCCGGAGACAATCAGCCCCATTCCGGTTGACAGTATGGAGCCGAAGACCTCAAGGTAAACACCAAAAAAGCGCAACGCAATCAAAACCGTGCTTACATTCAGCAAACGCGGATAATTGTGCCGGTATGCATAAATTCCCGCCACCGACAGCAAAGCAATCATCATCAGGGCGGAAGTTTCATCTTCCCAGGCGGGCAGCATATCCGTCAAAAAAGCATAAACAAAGATGACGGCAGCCGCGGCTATTCCCGGCCGCAACGAAGTTTTCCGGCAAGCGAAAGCGAACCCGGCCAGCGCAAGTGCTGACAAGCCCCAAACCGTCCAACCGAGTGAAACATTATCCGTCCGAAAATAGGACCAATCTTTCAAACTGAAAGCATCCAGCACAAAAGCGCAAAATGCAAAAGCAAAAACGGTCAGATGCCGCCAAGCCTTTTGAATGGCCGGATGCGGCAGCATTTGCAGCAGGCGGTAAAAGACCAGCATGGCAAACAGGCCGCTCCAGATACCGAAATTAGCATTGCGGTCAAACGACCAGTCAATGAAATCGGCAAACCAGCGATAATCAGACAGGCGGTCATACAGCGACAGGAAAAAGCCAATAAACCACAAACCGGGAAACAACGGCTTGCTGCTCAGGAACAGAAGGGGAAAAGTTAAAACCGACCAGAAGAGCAAAGCGCTCAATCCATGCGCCGGCAAATGATATATCTGCCCGACCAGGCCGATTGAACCGAGAACAAGCAAGGCAAAGGCCGTCAGCAGTGCCTCGGCGGCCAGGTTCCTTCCCTTTCTGCGGCTGTGCCATACTCCCCATGCAGCCGTACAAAGAAGAGCAAAATCGACGCCGAGTTTAACTGCGGCGGGAATGGCCTCCCAATTGGCGGCAATGACGGCAATCACACCGATGCCGATACAAAAACAGCTTAAAAACAAAAGCGCATGATAAAGCATCGGGCGCCTGACGTTGTTTTCATAATCGGTAATTTTCTGCTGCTGTTCCGCAGTAATCAGACCGCGTTTTTGCCAATCCGACAATTTTGAGTAGATATTCATTTTTTCTTCCTATTTATGAGACCTGACAAATTGTAGGCGACGATTAATTATATAGCAACGAAATTTTAAAAATATTAATAAAGAGTTAAAAACCGTGGTATAACCTGCGCACCGCGATTGACGGAAATTTACGCCTAAGTTAAAAATACTCTGTCGACAAATATATTTTTAACCATGGTAGTAGATTGATGAAATTTAAAATTTTCAGCTTCAAGAGCATTGTTACCTATCTGACAATTGTTTCTTTCTACATTGCGACCACGCTTTCGGCCTTTGCGGCACCCCTGCCCCCGATAAGCCTGGCCCAGATGTACAGCCTGGCTTCACAAGGGAATGTCAGGGCTCTGCGTGCTGCCGTTCAGCGCGGAATGAACATTGATGCGACCGACAGATACGGCAACACCGGCCTGTGTCATTCAATCTACCAAAACAATTATACGGCATATAACGCTTTTCATGCTTCCGGCGCAAATCCTCGGCATCCCTGCATTCAGAACATTCCGCCGCAGCAATATGATTATTTCATGGCCTCGAGCCGGGCAACGCCGGTAACCGCTACGCCCCGCGACGCCTATAAAGAATTTGCAGACGGCGAATTCGTCTTTTCAACCACAACCTGGGTTATCGGCGGCCTGCTTCTGGCCGGCGGCATTGCCGCAATTGCCCTGAGCGGCGGCGGTGGCGGCAAAAAACACCATTACTATTTTCCGCCGAATGACAGCTTTACGCCGACGGACGACAGTCTGGGTGCTTTTGTCGGTACGGAAACGCCTTCCGCTCCCGAAAACAGCCCCTATACGCCGGTAAAAATCACCAACGGCGAAAATGACAGCAACTTTACGCTGAGCAATGATTCTCAAATCAAAGTGGGTGATGAAACCAAAAATCTGGTTGACGTGATTAACCTGAACGACTCCGTGCTTGATTATACCAAATATATTCAGGTCGGAATGAAAGCGATTGACGGCAATCAGGTCGTCAACGGCAAAATTCCCCTGACCGGCACCGAAGTCGGCGCAACAATTACCCTGCAGAACAATACCGCCGGCATGGTGGCACTGCATAACTCTAACGCCATAAACAACAATACGCTTAAAATTATCGCCCGCAACGGAACACTGGGCATGATTGCCAGTGATAAATCACTGGTGCGCAACAACGGAAACATAGACATTGCCTTTCAGGGCACTACCGCCACCGACCAAGTGGACGGCATGTATGCCGATACCTCCTCCACCGCCATCAATGACGGAAAAATCACCGGAAACGCTGCGGTTGACAGTGTTGCCGGTACTTTAATCGGTATGCAGGGACGTTTGATTAACCAAGTGCAAAATCCGGCCGGCACCATTCCGACCCAGCTGATTAACAACGGTAATATTTCCCTGAGTGCCGCAGCAACGCCCGACAAGACAATTTCTACCTCTCTGGTCGGTATGGGCAGCTTTTTGGAAAAGGCGTTTCTGGAGGGAACAAAGCTGCTGCGCCGTACCGGGTTTATTGAAATTACCAACGCCGCCAACGGCGTCATTGATCTGAACGTCAATCTCGGCGACAGCGGTACCTATGATTCGACGCAAAGCAATCTGCTGAACGGAACCGGAGGCATTGTCGGCATTCGCTCAGACGCTCATACCACAGCAACAAACAACGGCGCCATCCGCCTGACGATTGCGCCGGAAAGCACCAACAACATTACCAATTCCCATGCCGGAATGCTGTCGGTACACGGCGGAACAATCGTCAATAACAAAGAAATCACGGTCACCGGAGGAATCGGCGGCTACGGTATGCTGGGTGTTCGCGGCGAAGGAACCAACTCCGAATTCAACACCCTTAATCCGACCATCGTCAATTCCGAAAGCGGAACCATCAGCGTCAACAGCACCGACGGTTTCGGCATGGCAACCCGGCACGGCGGAACCGTTGTCAACAAAGGCACAATCAAAATGCTGGCCAAAGGCACCGGCCTCCAGATTAACGCCGGAACCGGAACAAACAGCGGCACCATAACACTGAGCAACGGCGGTGACGGCATGACCATCCGGCAGAACGTTACGACGGAAGCGGGAACGGCCAATAATGCCAGCAGCGCCAAAATTCAAAATACGGAAACCGGCGTGATTGACATCAAATATGCCAACGGTTCCAACGGTATGTTTATTGAAGACGGTACTGCCGAAAACAACGGCTCAATCAAAATCAACGGCACCGACAGTACGACAACCGAAGCTTCCTACGGCATTCATGCTCAAAACGGCACCATGCTTAACACAGGGTCGATTGACATGGACGTTATTCTTTCCGGCGATGCCGACTCTTACGGCATGTATGGCGAAAATTCGGCCTCGGCCACCAACGCGGCTACGGGTAAAATTACTTTCACCCGCAAGGGCACCGGCATGTACACAACGCAGGGAACCAATACCAACCACGGACAGATTGTCATGAACGGTATCGGTTCAACCGGTATGGCTTCCGAAAGCGGCGCCGTTCTGAACGGCAAAACCGGCTCAATCCAATTGGTCAGCGGCACGGGCATCAAATCGACCTCCGGCTCCGTTACCAATCAGGGCTCAATTAATATTTCACAGGGTGAGGATTCTGTCGGCATATCTTCCGGCAGCAATGCGGTTAATGACAAAGACGCTACGATTCAAATTACCGGCGCCAATTCGACCGGCATTTCGGTTGAAGAAAATGCCACTGCGGTCAACCGGGGCACCATTACCTTAACCAGCACTCAAAACAGCAAAGAAAACTATGGTATGATTTCTGCCGGCGGTGAACGGGCCCAGATTGACAATGACGGAATTATCAACCTGAACGGCTATGACTATGCGGCCAGCAAAGAAGTCGGCTACGGCATGTCTATCGGCGACGGACGGGCCAATAACAACAACACAATCAACATCAACCGCATGTATGGTTACGGCATGGCCTCTACCGAAGGTACACTGACCAATAACGGAACAATCAACCTGACCAACGGCGGATATGGCATTATGGGCGAAAGCGGCGAATCGTTTAACAATAAAGATGCAAAAATTACCATTACCGGAACGCCCAATATGCAAAATTCATACGGTATGTCCATGCAGGACGGAACGGCCAAAAACTTCGGGCAAATCGACGTTACCGGCGGCTCGGTCGACTCCAAGACCTACGGTATCTCCGTCAACGGCGGCAACGGACTGAATCACGGTCTGATCAATATGCATTCAGACAATGCGTTCGGCCTGTTTGACGAAGGCGACGGCGAAATCACCAATGTTGCCGGAGGAACAATTAACCTGTACGGCAATAACTCCGTCGGTATGCAGACCACAAGCGGCAAAGCCGAAAATTTCGGCACGATCAACATCGGCGTTGACAACGGAACCGGGGCAATTGTCGGCGGCAGCGGCAGTACGGGCATGATCGCCGGTGACGGAGCAACGGCCATTAACTCCGGACATATCAACATGAACGGCAACAATGCCGTCGGCATGACCGCAAACGGCGGAACCGTCATCAACGACAAGAGCGGAACTATCACCCTAAACGGCGGCAACGGTACCATTTTCACGACAACGAATGACGGTACGGCCATCAATAACGGTGATATCGTCATTAACGCCGAAGATTATACTCTGTTCAGCACAACGGACTCCGACGAAGGCAATTTCCAAAATAACGGCAATGTCACGGTTGGCGCCGGAGGTTCCAAAGTTATTATCGCCGGAGACGGAAACAATATTACCAACAGCGGTAAAATTGACCTGAACGGCAAAGACGGCTTTATCATCTATACCAAAGGGAACGGCTCGGTTACCAACAACGGTACGCTGGAAATCGGCGAAGACAGCAGCAACTCGCACGGCATTTATATGAGCGAAACGGCTACGGGAACAGTTTTGAATGATCTTAAAGGGATTATTAACGTTAAAGGAACCAATTCTTCCGGCATGACTCTGGCTTCGGATACCGACACCGTCAGCATTACCAATAAAGGAAAAATCAATGTTGACGGAACCGGTTCCAAAGGCATTACCTCTACCAAGGGCGGAACCGTCAACAACGAGGGAACGATTACCATTGCCGACGGTTCGGCGGCCATTGAAGCAGCCGGCGGAACGGTCAACAACAAAGCCGGCGCCAGCATCACAACCGAGAAAGACAGCAGTGCCGACGGCATTAACATTTCCAGCAACGCAAACAGCGGGGCAACGGTCACCAATGACGGAACGATTACGGTCAACGGCAGCGGCAGTGCCATTAATTCTTCCATTTCTGCTACTTCTCCGGCCGAAACGTCAAACACAATAAACAACAACGGCGTCATTACGATTACCGGAAACGGCAACGGCATTTGGGCCGACACGGCAACCGTTACCAACGCCGCAGGTGCCCGCATTGAGGTCGGCGGAAGCGGTTACGGCATACGCGCGTCCAAAGGCAGCATTACCAACAGCGGAACGATAACGGTTTCCGGCTCAAACGGAACCGGAATGTCCGGCGGCGGAACGCTGGTTAATGATAAAACGATTACCGCATCGGGAAGCGGTTCCAAAGGTATGGAAGTAACAACCGGCGGCACGGGAACCAATAACAAGGACATCACCGCCAGCGGCAGCAATTCCTCAGGCATTTATGTCAACGGCGGAACGGCCGACAATATCGGAACCATTATCTCCAGCGGCAACGGTTCTTCCGGTATCTATGCGGCCAACGGCGAAGCCTACAATCAAACGACGATTTCGGTTGCCGGCGAAGGTTCCATCGGAATGACAGCTAGCAGCGGAACCGTAACCAACGGCAAAACGGTTCAGGTTCCGGTTTTGGACGAAGACGGAGAACCGGTTCTCGGCGATGACGACCAGCCCAAATATGAAGAAAAGGATTTGCCCGGCACCATTAATGTTGTCGGCAGCAATGCCGCTGGTATGAAACTGGCAGGAAGCGGCAAAGTCATCAATAACAAAGGCGCAACAATCAACGTCTCGGGTGCCGGGTCAACCGGTATTTGGGCGGCCGGTTCGGGAAGCGCCGTCAACAACGGAACAATCAATGTTTCCGCCGCAGATACGGCAGCTTCGGGCATGAGGGCTTCAACCGGCACCGCAACCAACAATGCAGCCATTACCGTTACCGGAAACGGTGCGCAAGGTATGTATGCCGACGGCGGCAATGTTGTCAATGCCGCTTCGGGAACGATTGACCTGAAAGCCGAAAATACGGTTGGTATTTATGTGGCCAACGGCAGCGGCAGCAATTTGGGAACTATCAATCTGGGAGGCACCGGCGCCATCGGTCTGCAGGCAGACGGAGGAACAGCCACCAACTCCGGCAGTCTCAAAGTCAGCGGCACCGATACGGTCGGCTTATATGCCAACGGGGGTACCGTGGTCAACAGCGGAACAATCGAATTCAGCAGCGGCGATGCGGCTGTTTTAGTTGACGACGGAATCGGACGCAACAACAAAACAATTACGGTTACTTCCTCCAACCTTGAGGCTATGCGTGCCGACGGCGGCGAAGCCGTTAATGCCAGCGGCGGAACCATTACGCTGAACAGCTCGGCCAATAACTCTACGGCCATGTATGCCACCAGAGGAAAAATTACCAATAACGGTACTATTGCCCTCAACGGAAGCAGCGGAATCGGTATGATGACAGAGGCGGAAGGAACTGCAAACAATACGGGAACCATTAACGTCAGCGGGGCAGATTCCGTCGGTATTCTGGCTGACGGAGGAACAGCTACAAACAGCAGCGGTACCATTAATGTTACCGGCAGCAGTTCATTCGGCATGAAAGCAACCGAGGGCGAAGCAATCAACAATGCTACAATTAATGCCAATAATAATATCGGCATGTTCGCTGACGGCGGAATTGTTACCAACGGCAGCAGCGGAAAAATCAATGCCGGTTCCGGCGCTTCTTACCTGATGCTGGCGGAAAACGGCGGCACGGCAAATAACAAAGGCACCCTCACCTTCAGCGGTTCAGGCTCTGCTTTGCAGGCCAAAGGGGCTACCGTCAACAACACAGGTTCAATTACCGCGACCGGCAGCGGAAACGGCATGGCGGCAGACGGAACATCTTCCGCCGGAGCAAATGCTGTCAACAGCGGCACCATTACCGTCAACAGCGGCAAAGGCATGATTGCAACCTCTACAACGATATATACGACAGTCACCAATGCGGCTGGCGGTGTCATCACCGTCAACAGCAACGGCGGTGTCGGCATGTATGCCGACGGATCGCATGCCCGCGCCATTAACCTCGGTACCATTAACATTAAAGGAACTTCGTCCACTTCTTACGGGATGAAGGCCGTCAACGGCGGTTCGGTTGAAAATGCCGGAACGATTAATATGGCTGCCGGTTCGGCCGGAACAGGCATCTATGTTGACGGGAAATCCACTTTCTACAACAATGCTTCGGGTAAAATCGTTTTTGCCGGCGGACAAACGCAAAGCGGAACCATTACCGGCGACACCTCGGCCGGCAGCGTTGACATTTGCGATGACGGCGGCAACTGCGCCAACAAGTTTATTCATCTGGAACAAGGCGCAACCCTGCAAAACAGCGGCACTATGGTAACGTCCGCCTCGTTCAAACTTAACGAAATGGGCGGCGGCAGAGTTCTGCTTGCCTCAACCGGAACAATGGTCGCCGGCAACGAAATCAGCGGCGATTTATATGCCGTCAGCGACCGGGCGATGCTGGAACAGGGACAGAAAGACGTTTATGTTAACCGGAATGCTTTGACGGCCAGTGAAATTGACGTCAACCTGATGTCTGCTTCGCCGATGTGGGAAGTCTCTCTGGTTGACAGCGCGGAAGATTCTGCCGACGATGCGGCGGCGCAGGCTGAAGACGAGCCGGCCGTCGAACAGCCGACAGTCAAAGACGAAGATGAGGCAGACAACGACAGCAGCACTTCCGACAAACCGTCCAGCGAAAAAGACATCGTTTATAACCGTGTCGCTTTCTCGAATCTGGTTAATAATGCCAGCCAGGCGGCTTATCTGGAAAGCAATTATGCTATCCGCAACACAATTTATGACGGTATGATTACGGCCGGCAGCATGGAAGAATTCAATCAGGCTTTATACAGTAATCTGGGGCTTGACTTAATTCCCAATTTTGCCAAACAAAATATGGATATTCTCCGCAATGTCAACCGTCAGGTCAACAGTGCCGTCTTCAACAACAATGACACGAAAGAATTCCGTGTTCATGTCGGCTATGACTATTTTGAGCGCGAACAGGACGGCACCAACGGCCTGAGCGGTTATGAAGACGAGGCCCACACCGGTTATGCTTTGTTTGACAAGAAATATAACGCCAACTTCCGTTACGGCCTCGGCGCCAGCTTCACCAAATACAGCAGTGATTATGACAACGGTGCGGAACGTGATGAAGTCATTGCCCAAATTATGGCGCCGTTGATTTTCGAAACCGACAGCACCAAGGTTGTTTCGATGCCGAGAATCGGTATGGGCTGGGGTGAATATACCCGTTATGACCATACCGGGGAATATAAGGCCGATACCCGTAATTATTACTACGGTATCACTAACGAAGCGCGCCATGAACTGGATATGGGCCTGCTGACGTTGGAACCGGTGGCCGAATTCAATATTATCGGCCTGTATCAAGGACGCACCAAGGAAAATATCCGGGTTGATTCCGGCAATAACCTTTCCGTTGAGGGCGGACTCGGCTTATATGCCAAGAAGAGTTTCAAACCTATGGGTGACGATGAACTGAACATCCGTCTGGGCGGAACTTATTATCATGAGTTTAACAACCCCTATCAGGCAGTCAGCGCCGGTATTGTCGGACTGCAGGGACGTTATCACATGAACAGCTATGAGACACAACGCAACCGAGCAGTTCTGTCCAGCCGTTTCGATTATAAACGCGGCAAGTTCAATTTCTATCTGGAAGGCAGCCGCTTTATCGAAGACGACAGCACCTATTCGGTCAACGCCGGTCTGACATATGCTTTCTAAATATCGACAAGCCCCTTAAATAAGGGGCTTTTTATTTAGTGATTTTAGCCAAAAATAAAGGGG
>ERZ894240.1903-NODE-1903-length-10654-cov-4.839419_pt1 | contig 10654 bp, 6 predicted proteins | sample MGYA00380298_ERZ894240 | MGnify/ENA primary metagenome ERZ894240 (study PRJEB32331, sample SAMN06328419) | human gut metagenome | biome: human gut microbiome; feature: stool | host: Homo sapiens | collected 2014-06-27 ...
CCGATGGACCTGCCGGGAGAGGACGGGGTACGCCGAGTCCATATCCAGGGCGGCGAAAAAGCGGCGGTAGTTCTCCTCCACGTTCTCCGGCGCGTCCCCGCGTCCGGGGCCCAGGTTCAGGGTATCCCACGGCGCCGGAGACACCCCGCCCCGCCGGGTGGAGAATCCGTGGCGCACCCCGCCCAGCAGGGGAGAGGCGAGCCAGACCAGACTCTGTTGTTCATGGGTGACAAATGACATGGCGGCCTCCTTTGATTGAGCATGAAAAGGGACGTCAGGAGCGTTCCTGGGGATCGTTCACCGGGTCCGCAAGGCGGCGGGAACCCCACCACCAGATGGTACCAGTCAGAAACAGCAGGGCGCTGACGAGGAACAGGGCTGTAAAAAGGTTGGTGCCTTCGGCGAATAGGTATCCAAAGGCCAGCAGCCCCAGAGCAGATACCATCAGACCTATGCCGATCAGCATATTTCGAATCGTGTGCAGCAGGCGGATGCTCTCCTGATTTTCACCCACGGAAGCAGCTCCCTTCTGTGAAAAGACCGCCCCCTGCCCTCCGGCAGGAGAGAACAGGGAGCGGAAGAGATAAAAATGAAAAGACAAAGGATAAAAGATAGAGTGGAGAGTGAGGAGATGCTCCCAAAAGGAAAGGGGCTAGGGGAAACCCATCCGGGTTTCCCCAGTTGATCTGCCGAAGGCAGATCAAGAAATTCCAATCATTTTCGCCGCGGCGTGTACGTGGCGAAAATACTTTGACCTAAGCGCCTTGGGCGCGTTCACCAGTCCGCAGACTGGTGGTGGGGGAGGTCGAGGGGGAGCCTGCTCCCCCTCGAAATCAGTTGTCGTGGTACTCCTTGCAGGTGCACTTCTTCCACTTCAGGCCGCTGCCGCAGGGGCAGGGGTCGTTGCGGCCGATCTTGATGACCTTGCGCTGGGGCTGCTTCTGGACGGTACCGTCGCTGGCGCCGGACTCGCCGGTGACCTTGGCCACCCGCTCCCGGCGTACCTCCTGGTTCTGACGCAGACGGACCAGGAACAGGCGGCGGAGGGTCTCCTCCTGGATGGCGGCGATCATCTGCTCAAACATCTCGTAGCCTTCCTTCTTATAGGCGACTACGGGGTCAGTCTGGGCATAGGCCCGCAGCCCGATGCCCTGCTTCAGGTCGTTCATGGCGTCGATCTGATCCATCCAGTATTCATCCACCACCCGGAGCATCAGCACCCGCTCCAGCTCACGCATGAGCTGCTCGCCGAACTCATTCTCCCGGGCGGCATAGACCTCTTTGGCCTTGCCTTCCACCAGCTCCACCAGCTGCTCCGCGGTGTACTGCTGAAGCTCCTCATCGGTGAGGGCCAGCTCGCCGGGGTGGAGGAACATAGTATGGAACACAGCGGTGGCCTCGCGGAAGTCCTCGGCGCTCATGTGCTTCTGCTCACCGATGTGGCCCTGGATCGCGTTTTCCACCATGTTGTGGAGCATGGCCTGAATGGCCTCGTGCAGGTCCTCGCCGTCCAGCACCTTCCGGCGCTCCTCATAGATGACCTTGCGCTGGGTGTTCATCACGTCGTCGTACTGAAGGACGTTCTTACGGGTCTGGAAGTTCCGGGACTCCACCTGGCGCTGGGCGTTCTCAATGGCGTTGGTGAGCATCTTCTGCTCAATGGGGGTGTCCTCATCCACACCCAGCTTCTCCATCATGCCCATCACCCGCTCAGAGCCGAACAGGCGCATGATGTCATCCTCCAGGGAGAGATAGAAGCGGCTCTCACCGGGGTCGCCCTGGCGGCCGGCGCGGCCGCGGAGCTGGTTGTCGATGCGGCGGGACTCGTGGCGCTCAGTGCCCAGGATGAACAGGCCGCCCACCTCGCGGACCTTGTCCGCCTCGGCGCGGATCTCATCCTTGTACTTGGCCTCCGCCTGGGCGTACTGCTGGCGGGCGTTCAGGATCTCCTGGTCGTCCGTCTCGGCGTAGCCGGTGGCCTCGGCGATGAGCCCGTCGCTCATGCCGGCCTTGCGCAGGTCGGCCTTGGCCAGGTACTCCGCGTTGCCGCCCAGCATGATGTCGGTTCCGCGGCCGGCCATGTTGGTGGCTACAGTGACCGCCCCCAGCTTACCGGCCTGGGCGACGATCTCGGCCTCCTTCTCATGGTTCTTGGCGTTGAGCACATTGTGCTTGATGCCCTTGCGCTGGAGCATATCGGACAGCTGCTCCGACTTTTCGATGGAGACGGTGCCCACCAGGACGGGCTGCCCCTTCTCGTGGCACTCCTCGATCTGCCGGACGATGGCACGGAGCTTGCCCGCCTCATTCTTATACACCACATCGTGGTGGTCGATGCGCTGGACGGGGCGGTTAGTGGGGATCTCCACGATGTCCAGCTCATAGATGGTGCCGAACTCCTCCTCCTCGGTCATGGCGGTGCCCGTCATGCCGGAGAGCTTGTCATACAGGCGGAAGTAGTTCTGGAAGGTGATGGTGGCCAGGGTCTTGGACTCGTTGGCGACCTCCACGTGCTCCTTGGCCTCGATGGCCTGGTGGAGGCCCTCGTTATAGCGGCGGCCGAACATCAGGCGGCCGGTGAACTCGTCCACGATGATGACCTGGCCCTCTTTGACCACATAGTCGATGTCCCGCTTCATCACGCCGTGGGCCTTGATGGCCTGGTTGATATGGTGGGAGAGGGTGGTGTTCTCCGGATCGGCCAGGTTTTCGATCTGGAAGGCCTGCTCGGCCTTCTGGATGCCCCGGGCGGTGAGGGTGGCGGTGCGCGCCTTTTCATCGACGATATAGTCGGCGTCGATGTTGACGTCCTCCTCCTCCTTGGTGTCCACCTTGGCGATGCGCTGGCACTTCAGGCGGGAGACGAACTGGTCCACGATGGTGTACAGCTGGGTGGACTTCTCGCCCTGTCCGGAGATGATCAGGGGGGTGCGGGCCTCGTCGATAAGGATGGAGTCCACCTCGTCCACCACGGCGAAGTTGTGGCCCCGCTGCACCAGCTCGCTGGAGTAGATGGCCATGTTGTCCCGGAGGTAGTCAAAGCCGAACTCGTTGTTGGTGCCGTAGGTGATGTCGGCGGCGTATGCGTCCTTCTTGGCCTGTCCCATGACGCCGTGGATCACCAGACCCACGGTGAGGCCCATGAAGCGGTACACCTTGCCCATCCATTCGGAGTCGCGCTTGGCAAGATAGTCGTTGACGGTGATGATGTGGACTCCCTTGCCCGACAGGGCGTTCAGATAGGCGGGGAGGGTGGCCACCAGGGTCTTGCCCTCGCCGGTGCGCATCTCCGCGATACGGCCCTGGTGCAGGATGATGCCGCCGATGAGCTGTACCCGGTAGGGGCGCATTCCAAGAACACGCCAGGCGGCCTCCCGGCAGGCGGCGAAGGCCTCGGGCAGGATGTCGTCCAGCGTCTCGCCGTCTGCCAAACGCTGCTTGAACTCGGGGGTCTTGGCCTGGAGCTGGGCGTCGGTCAGCGCCTTGTACTCCTCCTCCAGCCCCTCGATCTTATTTACAAGGGGGAGGATTGCCTTGACCTCCCGCTGGGAGCTGGTCCCGAAAATCTTTTTAAATACGTTCATAAACACACCTCGATGTTGTTGCTTTTCTCTCAGGATCTATTTCCAGCGCCGTACTTCTTATGGGGAAGGAGTGCCTGTTGGTAGGTATACCTGGGCGCATTATATTTTAGTATACCATATTTACACGCCGGAAAAAAGAGCAAATTGTAAACTTCGTACCACAATCTGACCAATTTTCCCGGTGGAATTTTTGAATTTCCGCCGCAGGTGTATAAATGTGCGCCTGGGGTTGACATTCTGGGGGCTTTGTGGTAACGTATGCAATACAAGTGAACAGGACAAACGAAGCGTGCAGGAAAAGCGCGGGTTCCCGCCTACCGAAGGAGTAACACTCTCAGGTGTCCGGCCCACTGGGCTGGGACGAGGACTGTACGTGGATGTGACTCTGGAGAAGCTCGACGAACGAGTGCCGAAGGTGCAATGCGGGACCGGCTCAGCCCCCGTAAATCTCTCAGGCAAAAGGACAGAGACGAAGAAAGCGCCCCTGCTGTGCCCAATGGGCCCGGCCGGCGGGTGTTTTTTCCGCAATGTTTTCGGACCGTGGAGCGTACTCCACGGTCTGTTTTTTGTTCAGAAAAGGAGAGGGATCCATCATGTTAGAGTCTTTGGAAGCGGCACTGTACCCCATTGTAGTCAACATCAATACCTATTTGTCCAGCTATATTCTGGTCTTTCTGCTCATCGGCGTGGGCCTGTTTTACAGCATCCGCACCCGCTTTGTGCAGGTGCGCTGCTTCGGCGAGGGGATGCGGAAGGTGTTCGGCAACCTGACCCTCCGGGGCGGGAAGCAGGAGCACGGGATGAGCTCCTTCCAGGCCCTGGCCACCGCCATTGCCGCCCAGGTGGGCACCGGCAACATCGTGGGCGGCTCGGGCGCCATCCTGGCCGGCGGCCCCGGCGCCATCTTCTGGATGTGGGTCATCGCCTTCTTTGGCATGGCGACCATCTATGCGGAGGCCACCCTGGCCATCGAGACCCGCCAGAAGGACCCTGACGGCTCCTACCGCGGCGGCCCGGTGTACTACATCACCACCGCCTTCCAGGGCGCTTTCGGCAAGTTCCTGGCTGGTTTCTTCGCCGTGGCCATCATCCTGGCCCTGGGCTTCATGGGCTGCATGGTGCAGTCCAACTCCATCGGCTCCACTTTCCAGACCGCCTTCGGCGTGCCCTCCTGGATCGTGGGCATCGTGCTGGTGGTGATCTGCGGCTTCATCTTCGTGGGCGGTGTGCAGCGCCTGGCCTCTGTCACCGAGAAGATCGTCCCCGTCATGGCAGCCATTTTCCTGGGCGGGGCCCTGGTGGTGCTGGTGATGCGGGCCAAGTACATCCCTGATACCATTGCCATGATCTTTCAGTATGCCTTTCAGCCCCAGGCCATCATTGGCGGCGGCTTCGGCTATGCGCTGAAGGAGGCCATCAGCCAGGGCGCCAAGCGTGGACTGTTCTCCAACGAGGCCGGCATGGGCTCCACCCCCCACGCCCACGCCCAGGCGAACGTGACCGATCCCCATGACCAGGCCGTGGTGGCGATGGTCAGTGTGTTCATCGATACCTTTGTGGTGCTCACCCTCAACGCACTGGTGGTCATCTCCACCCTGTATACCGAGGGCGGCCCTCTGGCCAACGGCTATACCGGCGCGGTCACAGAGACGCTGAGCAAGACCAATCTGGCCCAGACTGCCTTCGGTGTGGTCTTTGGGGCGGAGGCTGGAGCCATGTTTGTGGCGGTCTGCCTGTTCTTCTTCGCCTTCTCCACCGTGCTCAGCTGGAACCTGTTCGGCAAGATCAACGCGGTCTATCTGTTTGGAAAAAAGGCGGTCCCTGTCTACTCCGTCATTGCCCTGGTCTTCATTTTCCTGGGTACTGTGATGTCCAACGATCTGGTGTGGGAGCTGACCGATATGTTCAACAACCTGATGGTCATCCCCAACGCCATCGCCCTGTTTGCCCTGTCCAACATTGTGGTACGGGTGGCCGACCGGAAGAAGGCGGCCGGAAAGAAGGAGTGACCGGACCGGGCGTTCTGACCGGAAAGCGCCCGCCTGCTCCAGGCAGTTCTTTGTCAAAAATGCTGAAACAGCGCTCCGCCCCTTGACAAGGGACGGAGCGCTGTTGTATTCTGAGCGCGGATCATATGACTGACGGAAGTGGTGGAACCACGGGGAGTATGATCGTCATGTATGCCGACCGTCTGGGCGCCGAGGAGGGCCCGGAGGGGCGGCTTTTTTGCGCCCTTTTTTAGCCCAATCCCCGTTTTTCAGAACAGGAGGGATCCCTTTTGACCGGATATATCCATTCCATGGAAAGCATGGGCCTGGTGGACGGTCCCGGCGTGCGCTGCGTGGTATTTCTTCAGGGCTGTCCCCTCCGGTGCCTCTACTGCCACAATCCGGATACTCAGACGGCGGAGGGTGGCGAGGCGGTGGAGCCGGAGGCTCTGGTCCGCCGGCTGCTGCGCTTCCGGCCCTACTTCGACCGCTCCGGCGGCGGGGTGACCTTTTCCGGCGGGGAGCCGCTGTTCCAGCCGGAGTTCCTGGCGGAGTGCCTGGCACGGCTCCGCAAGGCCGGGGTCCACACCTGCCTGGACACCTCTGGGGCGGGCCTGGGGGAGTATGAGGCCATCCTGAGCCGCACCGATCTGCTCCTCTATGATGTGAAGCACGAGGCCCCGGAGGAATACCAGAGGGTGACGGGACGCTCCATGGAGCGGACGCTTGCCTTTGTGGAGGCTGTGCGCCGGGCGGGGACGCCCATGTGGGTGCGCCATGTGGTGGTTCCTGGGCTCACCGACCAGGAGGAGCACCTGGCTACCCTGCGGAAGTATGTGGATACCCTCCCCAAGGTGCAAAAGGTGGAACTGCTTCCCTTCCACAAACTGGGGGCGGAGAAATACCGGGGACTGGGCCGCGCGGATCCCCTGGCGGAGGTCCCCGCCATGAACCCGGAGCTGTGCCGGCAGTTGCAGGAACGCTGGTTTTCAGATTTGAACGGGTAAAATCGATACCAACTGAAATTGAATGATATAGATATATGTAGAGGAGGATTTTATCATGGTGATGCAGGATCAGGCGTGGAACGGTTTTGCCGCCGGCGAGTGGCAGCGCTCCATTGATGTACGTTCCTTTATCCAAAAGAACTGGACCCCCTATCTGGGGGACGACGCCTTTCTGGCCGGCCCCACCCAGCGCACGAAGGCGGTGTGGAAGCGGTGCGAGGAGCTGCTGCTTCAGGAGCTGAAGGACGGGATCCTGGATGTGGATACCCACCGGGTGTCCGGCATCGACAACTACGCCCCCGGCTATATCGACAAGGAGAACGAGGTCATTGTGGGCCTTCAGACGGATGCGCCTCTGAAGCGCATCGTCAACCTGTATGGCGGCACCCGTATGGCCAAGTCTGCCCTGGAGCAGTACGGCTATCAGCTGGACCCGGAGATCGAGGCCCACTTCACCGAGTACCGCAAGACCCACAACGAGGGCGTCTTTGACGCCTATCCGGAGCGCACCCGGGCCGCCCGTCACGCGGGCCTGCTCACCGGCCTGCCTGACGCCTACGGACGGGGCCGCATCATCGGCGACTACCGCCGGGTGGCCCTGTACGGCGTGGACCGCCTGATCGAGTGGAAAAAGCGGGACCTGGAGGAGCTGGACGGCCCCATGGGAGAGGAGCGCATCCGCCTGCGGGAGGAGGTCTCCGAGCAGATCCGCGCCCTGGGGAAGATGAAGGATATGGCCTCCCACTATGGGGTGGACCTGTCCAGGCCCGCCGCCAACGCCCATGACGCCATCCAGGCCCTGTATATGGCCTATCTGGCGGGCATCAAGGAGAACAACGGGGCGGCCACCTCTCTGGGCCGCACCTCTACCTTTGTGGACATCTATCTCCAGCGGGACCTGGAGAACGGGGTCATCACCGAGGAGGAGGCCCAGGAGCTGGTGGACCAGTTCATTATCAAGCTGCGCCTGGTGCGCCATCTGCGCACCCCGGAGTACAACGAGCTCTTCGGCGGCGACCCCACCTGGGTCACCGAGTCCATCGGCGGCATGAGCATCGGGGGAAAGACCCTGGTCACCCGCACCTCCTTCCGCTATCTGCACACCCTCACCAACCTGGGCAGTGCGCCCGAGCCCAACCTCACCGTCCTCTGGTCCGAGCATCTCCCTGAGGGCTTTAAGCGCTACTGCGCCAAGATGTCCATTGCCACGGACTCCATTCAGTATGAAAATGATGATGTCATGCGCCCGGTGTACGGAGATGACTACGCGATTGCCTGCTGTGTGTCCGCCATGGCGGTGGGGAAGCAGATGCAGTTCTTCGGGGCCCGGTGCAACATTGCCAAGTGCCTGCTGTACGCCATCAACGGCGGCGTGGATGAGCGGTCCGGGGCCCGGATCGTCCCCGGCATCCAGCCCATCACCGACGAGGTGCTGGACTATGAGAAGGTCCGGGAGAATTACAACAAGGTGCTGGCCTATGCCGCAGAGCTGTACGCCGACACGGTGAATATCATCCACTATATGCATGACAAGTACGCCTATGAGGCCAGCCAGATGGCCCTCCATGATACCAAGGTGGAGCGCCTTACCGCCTTCGGCATCGCCGGCCTGTCTGTGGCCGCCGACTCCCTCTCCGCCATCCGGTACGCCAGGGTGCGCCCCATCCGCAACGAGCAGGGGATCGCCGTGGACTTCGTCACCGAGGGCGACTTCCCCAAGTACGGAAACGACGACGACCGGGCGGACGACGAGGCGGTCTATGTGGTGCGCACCTTCTCTCAGGAGCTGAAGAAGCATCCCCTGTACCGGGGAGCCAAGCACACCCTGTCCGCCCTGACCATCACCTCCAACGTGATGTACGGGAAAAAGACCGGCTCCACCCCTGACGGCCGCAAGCTGGGCGAGCCTCTGGCCCCCGGCGCCAACCCCATGCATGGCCGGGATGTGAACGGAGCCCTGGCCAGCCTGAACTCTGTGGCCAAGATCCCCTATCGGGATGTGTGTCAGGACGGAGTCTCCAACACCTTCTCCATTGTCCCCGAGGCCCTGGGTAAGGATGAGGCGCAGCGGGAGAGCAACCTGGTCTCCATTCTGGACGGCTACTTCTGCCAGGGGGCCCACCATCTGAACGTGAACGTCCTCCGGCGTGAGACCCTCATCGACGCCATGGAGCATCCCGAGCAGTACCCCAGCCTGACCATCCGGGTGTCCGGCTATGCGGTGAATTTCAGCCGCCTGTCCCGGGAGCAGCAGCTGGAGGTCATCCAGCGCACCTTCCACAGCGCGATCTGAGCGGGAACGCGCGGCAAGACCGGGCAATAAAAATATGGCATCCAAACTCAGTTTGGATGCCATATTTTTTGTGTCAGCAGAAAAGAAACCGACCGGCTCAGCGCTGATACTCGAACTCCAGGTCGTACAGGGAGACAATGTCCCCGTCCTGGATGCCCATGGCCTCCAGCCTGTCGAACAGGCCGGACTCCCGCAGCTTGCGGTCGAACCAGTTGCGGCTCTCATAATCGCCGAAGTTGACGTTGGCCATCAGATGCTGGAGCCAGGAGGCCTCCACCACCCAGGTGTCGTCGTACTTCTCGATGGAGACCTCGCCGGAGGTGGGCTCCAGCTCGCCGGAGAGGATTTTCAGGAAGGTGGATTTGCCCGCGCCGTTGGCGCCGATGATGCCGTAGCAGTTGCCGGGGGTGAACTTCAGGTCCACGTGCTTGAACAGGGTCTGTCCGCTGAAATTGAGACTGACGTCATTGACTGTGATCATAGCTTGTATCCTTTTTCATATCTGCGTATTTCATCGCGGCAGTAGGCGCGTTTTCCGCGCCTGCTGCCGCTCTGTGATCCGATTAGCCCTCTTCCGCGATCTTGCGGCCCATGAGGGTGCCCATGACAGAGGCCATCATCAATCCCCGGGTCCAGCCGGAGCTGTCGCCCAGACAGTGGAGGCCCTGGAGGCTGGTGTTGAAATCGGTGTCCATCTTCACCCGGTTGGAATAGAACTTCAGTTCCGGGGAGTACAGCAGCGTCTCATAGGCGGCGAAGCCCGGCACCACATAATCCATGGCCTGGATGAAGCCGATGATGTTGGTCATGGCCCGGTAGGGCATGGCGGCGGTGATGTCGCCGGCCACGGCGTCCGGCAGGGTGGGCCGGATGTTGGACTGGGCCAGCTCCTTCTGCCAGGTGCGCTTGCCGTCCAGAATGTCCCCGAACCGCTGGACCAGGATCTGGCCGTTGGCCAGCATGTTGGTCAGCTCGCCCACCTTCTGGGCATAGGCGATGGGCTGGTTGAAGGGGATGGAGAAATTGTGGGAGCACAGGATGGAGAGGTTGGTGTTGTCGCTCTTCAGGTCCTTGTAGGAGTGGCCGTTCACCACTGCCAGGTTGTTGTCGTAGTTCTCCTGGCTGACGAAGCCGCCGGGGTTCTGGCAGAAGGTGCGGACCTTGTTCTTGAAGGGCTTGGGATAGCCCACCAGCTTGGACTCGTACAGCTCCCGGTTCACCATCTCCATGACCTCGTTGCGGACCTCCACCCGGACGCCGATGTCCACAGTGCCGGGGGCGTGGGCGATGTTGTGCTCGGCGCAGAGCTTCTCCAGCCAGTCGGCGCCCCGGCGGCCGGTGGCCACCACGGTATGCTTGGCGTAGATCTCCAGGTCGGTCTTCCCGTTAGAGATGGACACGCCCTTGCACACGTCATCCTCCAGGATCAGGTTGCTGCACTCATAGCCGAAGTACATCTCCACCCCGTTCTCCTGTAAGTACCGCTCGATGGCGAGGTAAATGCCCTGGGCCTTCTCGGTGCCCATGTGGCGGATGGGGCAGTCCACCAGCTTCAGCCCCGCCTGGATGGCCCGGCGGCGGATCTCCTTCCGCTCCTCCTCGTGGCCCAGGCCCTCGATGTGCTCATCCGCGCCGAACTCCAGGTAGATCTGGTCGGCGTAGTCGATGGTCTCCTGGGCCAGGTCCGCCCCGATCAGGGTGGGCAGGTCGCCGCCCACCTCATAGCTGAGGGAGAGCTTGCCGTCGGAGAAGGCGCCGGCGCCGGAGAAGCCGGTGGTGATG
>ERZ894240.1905-NODE-1905-length-10647-cov-3.652757_pt1 | contig 10647 bp, 7 predicted proteins | sample MGYA00380298_ERZ894240 | MGnify/ENA primary metagenome ERZ894240 (study PRJEB32331, sample SAMN06328419) | human gut metagenome | biome: human gut microbiome; feature: stool | host: Homo sapiens | collected 2014-06-27 ...
AATACGGTATTTTTTTGTACTTTTACCATGAAAAAAAGGATAAATATATGAATTCAACCGATAAACTTTTCTTGCTTGATGCCTACGCATTGATATACCGTGCTTATTACGCGTTCATCAAAAATCCGCGAATCAACTCCAAAGGATTCAACACTTCCGCCATTCTGGGGTTTGTGAACACCCTGGAAGAGGTGCTGAAAAAGGAAAATCCCACACATATAGGAGTAGCTTTCGACCCTTCGGGACCTACATTCCGCCACGAGGCTTACGAACAATACAAAGCGCAACGGGAAGAGACTCCCGAGGCTATCCGCCTTTCCGTACCTATTATAAAGGATATTATCCGCGCCTACCGCATTCCTATCCTGGAAGTGCCCGGTTATGAAGCCGACGACGTAATAGGCACGCTTGCCACCGAAGCCGGCAGACAAGGTATTGTCACCTACATGATGACGCCCGACAAAGACTACGGCCAACTGGTGTCGGAGAATGTATTCATGTACCGCCCCAAACACAGCGGCGGATTCGAAGTCATGGGCATCGAGGAGATAAAAGCGAAGTTCGATATCCAGTCCACAGAGCAAGTCATCGACATGCTGGGACTGATGGGCGACTCTTCCGATAACATCCCCGGCTGTCCGGGCGTGGGAGAGAAAACCGCACAAAAGCTGGTGGCTGAATTCGGCAGCATCGAAAACCTGCTTGCCCATACCGACCGGCTGAAAGGTGCGCTTAAAACCAAAGTAGAGGCAAACCGGGAAATGATTGCTTTCTCCAAATTCCTTGCAACCATCAAAGTGGACGTACCTATCAAGCTCGACATGAATACACTCGTCCGCGAAGAGCCGAACGAAGAAGAGCTCCGCAAGATTTTCGAAGAGCTGGAATTTCGTACCCTCATCGACCGTGTCCTGAAAAAGACAGGCTCTCCCCTTCCCTCTTCTTCCAGTTCCGCTTCGCCCGATCCTTATGCGGGAACTTTGTTTGCCCAACCCACCGACGGCACAACTTCCGGAAACAACGCTCCGGTTCAAGGCGATTTGTTTGCAAATTTTGCGGACAACGGGACGGGTGATGCAAAAAATTCGATTCTCACACGCTTAGAAATGCTCGATGTAGACTATCAACTGATTGATAAAGAAGAGAAAAGAAAGAAAATTATTCAAAAGTTACTTACAAAAGAAATTCTCTCAATAGATACGGAAACCACTGGAACCGAACCGATGGAAGCGGAACTGGTGGGAATGAGCTTCAGTGATGCCGAAAACCGGGCTTACTATGTACCCGTTCCGGCAAATCGTGACGAAGCGTTAAAAATCGTCAATGAGTTCCGCCCTCTTTACGAAAATGAAAATTCCATGAAAGTAGGACAAAATATCAAGTACGATATGATTGTCCTTCAAAACTACGGAGTACAGGTAAAAGGAAAACTTTTCGACACCATGCTTGCCCATTATGTATTGCAACCGGAGCTCCGGCACAACATGGACTACCTTGCCGAAATCTATCTGCACTACCAGACCATCCACATCGACGAACTTATAGGAGCCAAAGACAAGAACCAAAAGAACATGCGCGACCTTCCGCCGGAAGATGTATACCGCTACGCTTGCGAAGATGCGGACGTTACACTGAAACTGAAGAACGTACTCGAAAAAGAACTGAAAGAGCACGCTGCCGAACATCTCTTTTACGAAATAGAGATGCCGCTCGTACCGGTGCTCGTCAACATCGAAAGCAACGGAGTGCGTATCGATACGGAAGCGCTTAAACAATCGTCCGAGCATTTCACGCTCCGCCTGCAGGAGATTGAAAAAGAAATCTATGCACTGGCAGGTGGCGAAACCTTCAATATCGGCTCACCCAAACAGGTAGGCGAAGTGTTGTTTGACAGACTCAAAATCGTAGAGAAAGCCAAAAAAACCAAGACCGGACAGTATGTCACTTCCGAGGAAGTACTCGAGAGCCTTCGGAACAAACACGCAATCATCGGTAAGATACTTGAATACCGCGGACTGAAAAAGCTGCTAAGTACCTACATCGATGCATTGCCCCAGCTGATAAATCCGCGTACGGGACGTATCCATACCTCGTTCAACCAGGCGGTAACCGCTACCGGACGACTCAGCTCAAGCAATCCGAACCTGCAAAACATACCCATTCGTGACGAGGACGGCAAGGAAATCCGCAAAGCCTTCATTCCCGATGACGGATGCGAGTTCTTCTCTGCCGACTACTCGCAGATCGAACTGCGCATCATGGCACATCTGAGCCAGGACAAGAATATGATTGATGCCTTCCTCAGCGGTTATGACATTCATGCCGCCACTGCCGCCAAAATATATAAGGTGGATATTAATGACGTAACCGCCGATATGCGCCGCAAAGCCAAGACAGCCAACTTCGGCATCATCTACGGCATCTCCGTCTTCGGGCTGGCGGAGCGTATGAACGTTCCCCGTCAGGAAGCCAAAGAACTGATAGACGGGTATTTTGAAACCTACCCGCAAGTCAAGGAATACATGGACAGAAGCATACAGGTGGCGCGCGAAAACGGATATGTAGAAACCATCTTCCACCGCAAGCGCTTCCTGCCCGACATCAACTCACGGAATGCCGTAGTACGCGGTTATGCAGAACGCAATGCCATTAACGCTCCCATTCAGGGAAGTGCTGCCGACATTATCAAAGTAGCCATGTCGCTCATCTACCGGCGCCTTCAAAGTAACAATCTGAAAGCAAAGATGATTTTACAGGTCCATGACGAACTGAATTTCAGCGTTCCCGAAGCAGAAAAAGAGATTATACAAAAAATTGTAATCGAAGAGATGGAACGGGCATATCGCATGCTGGTACCCTTGAAAGCCGATTTCGGGTGGGGAAAGAACTGGCTGGAAGCACACTAATCCGCTCGATAACTTTATTTAACTTACAATCAGAAAGCAACAGAAGCAATCGCTTTAAAATACAGTTTGCTCATCAGAATATCCGGCATCTTTGCTGCCGGATATTTTTTATTCACTAACCGCTCCAAAAAGAAAGCATACTATTCTTGTTGCTTTTGACAATTTGATAAAATATTAGCCATATATTTTATTTATGTCAATTATATGCGTACCTTTGCACCGCTTTTAAGAAAGATATGATAGAAAATAGTAAGTAATACTCTAAAAAACATAAATCATGAAAACTTTAAAAACTTTGATTTTATTCTCTTTTCTTTTTGTGTGTGGAATGAATGCGTCAGCAGACAACAAAAGTAACCTTATTTACAATTCGGAAGAAGTAAATGGAATGAAAGTTGCCGAAACTGTTTACAAGATGGACGGCAGTACGCTTGCCAACTATATGAAGTACAATTATAAATACGATGACCAAAAGCGTATAACAGAAAGCGAAGCGTTGAAATGGAATGCCGTAAAAAACGCATGGACTCATGACATGTGCATCCGCTATGCCTATGAAGGCAAATCCATAACTACTACTTATTATAAATGGAGCAATAAAAAGAATACCTATATTCTTATCCCTGAAATGACAATAACAATGGATAATCCCGATATGTAATCCATTCATTTTCTCTCATAAATATACTCTAATAACTAATAATAACCCAAAACCTTTTCATAAACTGAGGAGCCGGAACAAATACATTCCGGCTCTTTTTGTATTTTTGCTTTCCAATAAAAACATAGAAGCATGATACCCCAAGCACTTATCCACTACGTCGAAACGGAGATTATCCCCCGATACGAACACTTCGACAAGGCACACAACCGTTCGCATGTGCAAACAGTCATTGACGAAAGCCTCGCTCTTGCCGAGCTTTATCCCCAGACAGACGAACGCCTTGTCTACACCATAGCAGCCTATCACGACACAGGGCTTTGCCGCGACCGCGCCACGCATCACCTTGTTTCGGGAGAAATCATAGCCGCCGACAGCAACCTTCTGCAATGGTTCGACAAAGAAGAGATGGCAATCATGCGGGAAGCCGTGGAAGACCACCGGGCATCCAGCGACCATGAGCCGCGCAGCATTTACGGAAAAATCGTGGCCGAAGCCGACCGTATCATCGACACAGACATCACCCTGCGCCGTACCGTACAATACGGACTGAAACAAAATCCTGCGGCGGACGAAGCATGGCACTACCAACGTTTTCACAAACATCTGATGGAAAAGTACGCACCCGGCGGCTACCTTAAACTTTGGCTTCCCGACTCAAAGAATGCCGAAAGGCTGAAAGAACTGCAAAGCATCATAGCGGATGAGGTGCGTCTGAAAAGCATTTTTCACCGCATGTTCGAAGAAGAGAAAAGATAAAAGACTATCTTTGCAGCCAATTAACTGAATAATAATTAAAAAACAAGATATATTTATGGCATTAAAAGCAGGTATAGTGGGACTGCCCAACGTAGGGAAATCCACTCTTTTCAACTGTCTGTCCAGTGCAAAGGCACAGGCGGCAAACTTTCCTTTTTGTACTATCGACGCCCAAATGGGTCAGGTATCCGTGCCTGACGAGCGACTGACCAAACTCGCCGAAATCGTTCATCCGGGACGCATCGTGCCCGCCGTATGCGACATTGTCGATATTGCCGGACTGGTGAAAGGCGCAAGCAAAGGTGAAGGACTGGGCAACCAGTTTCTGGGCAACATCCGCGAGTGCGACGCCATTATCCATGTGCTGCGTTGCTTCGACAACGGCAACATCGTACACGTGGACGGAAGCGTAGATCCGGTGCGCGACAAGGAAATCATCGATACCGAACTCCAGCTCAAGGACCTCGATACGGTAGAAAACCGCATCAAGCGTGTAGAGAAGATAGCCAAAGTTGGCGGAGATAAAATGGCGAAAGTAGAGTACGAACTCCTGCTCCGCTACAAAGATGCATTGGAACAGGGACAGAGTGCCCGCACCGTAATACCTCAGAACGATGACGAGGAGCAATGCGCCAAACAGATGTTCCTGCTCACCACGAAACCGGTACTCTACGTCTGCAACGTAGACGACACCAGCGCCGCCACCGGCAACCAATACGTAGAGCAGGTGCGCGAGGCCATCAAAGACGAAGATGCCCAGCTCATCATCATCTCCGCACAGACCGAAGCCGACATCGCCGAACTGGAAACTTACGAAGAAAAGCAGATGTTCCTCGAAGACCTCGGCCTGAAAGAAAGCGGTTGCAACCGGTTGATTAAAGCTATCTACAGCCTGCTGAACCTCGAAACCTTCATCACCGCCGGCGAAATTGAAGTAAAGGCATGGACCTACCGCAAAGGCTGGAAAGCCCCGCAATGCGCCGGTGTTATCCACACCGACTTCGAGAAAGGGTTTATCCGTGCAGAAGTCATCAAGTACGAAGACTACATTAAGTATGGCAGTGAAGCCGCCGTGCGCGAAGCCGGAAAACTGGGCGTGGAAGGCAAGGAATACGTGGTGCAGGACGGAGACATCATGCACTTCCGCTTCAACGTATAAAAATAACAGGAAGAGGGTATGTCGAAATGAATGACAAACTATATGTTTTGGGCAGGGCCAATGATGTAGCAATCAAAAATTTCGACATCCTCAATCATAAAGCTGAATTCGGCATTTCGAGACAATTCAATAATCATCCTTTTTACTCCTAAAATTTATGGAACAGCAAGGAGAAATAGTACTTTATCAGCCAGAAACAACCTTCAAGCTCGTAGTGCGATTAGAAAACGAAACAGTTTGGCTCACGCAAGCACAAATTGCAGAATTATTCGGTACCGGCAGACAAGCCATTACCAAACATCTGAAAAATATCTTCAACAGCAATGAATTGGAAGAAAATTCAGTATGTTCCATTTTGGAACTAACTGCTGCGGACGGCAAAACCTATAAAACCAAGATATATAATCTTGATGCGATTTTATCCGTAGGATATCGTGTCAATAGTAAAAATGCAACCTCTTTCAGATGTTGGGCAAACAAAATATTAAAAGAATACCTGCTGAGAGGATATTCGATTAATAAACGGCTAAACAACATCGAGCAAAGAATAAACAATGATTTACCGAAACACGAACAACGTATCGGGCAAATAGAAGAAAAAATAGATTTCTTTGTCCGTACCGCCCTTCCACCCGTAGAAGGTATCTTTTTTGAAGGACAAATCTTCGATGCCTATGTTTTCGCCTCTAATCTGATAAAATCAGCCCAAAAGACAATTGTTCTCATTGACAATTATATTGATGAAAATACCCTTATGATACTTAGTAAGAGAAATGAAAAAGTGGAAGCTACTGTATATACAGCCAAACTCACCAAACAGTTGCAATTGGACCTGCAACGACACAATGCTGAATATCCGGCAATAGCCATCCATGAATACAAGCAGTCTCATGACCGTTTCCTCATCATAGACTCCGAAGTTTTCCACATAGGGGCTTCCTTGAAAGATCTTGGAAAAAAATGGTTTGCTTTTTCAAAACTGCATTTCTCCCCGCAAGAACTGATTGAGAGGATGCTGACAGAAATACAGAAATAATTAATCTTCTAAAGATACGCTACAAATGAAAAATAACAACCTGAAGTATCTCATTGCAGGAACCGGCGGTGTAGGCGGTTCAATAGCCGCATTTCTCGCTCTCGCCGGAAAGGACGTCACCTGTATTGCCCGTGGCGGACATCTTGCCGCCTTACGTGAAAACGGATTGAAGTTACATTCCGATTTAAAAGGCGAGCATACATTGGACGTTCCGGCTTATACGGCAGAGGAATATGCTGCCCTCGCCTCTTCGGCGGACGCTTACAAGGCAGACGTTATTTTCGTATGCGTCAAAGGCTATTCCGTAGACTCCATTACGGAATTAATCAGGCACGCCGCACACAAGGACACGGTAGTAATCCCCATCCTGAACGTCTATGGCACAGGTCCGCGCATCCAGCGGCTGGTTCCCGGCGTCACGGTACTGGACGGCTGCATCTACATCGTAGGATTCGTATCCGGCAAAGGCGAAATCACGCAAATGGGCAAGATATTCCGGTTGGTTTACGGGGCACACAAAGACACCATTGTTTCCCGTGAAACATTGGCAGCCATACAGCGGGATTTGCAGGAAAGCGGCATCAAGGCCGACATATCTCCCGACATCAACCGCGACACCTTCGTCAAATGGTCTTTCATCTCGGCCATGGCCGTTACCGGAGCTTACTACGACGTGCCTATGGGCGAAGTGCAGAAGCCCGGCAAAGTACGCGACACCTTCATCGGGCTTTCGCAGGAAAGCGCGGCCTTGGGACGGAAACTGGGCATCGGGTTCGAGGAAGATATCGTAGCGTACAACCTCAAGGTAATCGACAAACTTGCCCCCGAAAGCACCGCTTCCATGCAAAAAGACATGGCGCGCGGCCACCAAAGCGAAGTGCAGGGATTGCTTTTCGACATGATTGCGGCAGCCGAAGAACAGAATATCGACATCCCTACATACAGAATGGTAGCGGAGAAATTCAAATAATTTTATACCTTTGCCTCACCATCTTATACAGTTTCGTCTTCCGGAGCGTAGCGCAGAACCTCTTCCGTGCAATACATACATAAAAAGAGCAGATTCTGCGCTACGCTCCGAAGGACGAAAACAAAGATATAAACTAACTTAAATTGCTTATGAATATGCTGACTCTCCTCTCTATCAACTGGAATCCCAACCCGGAACTGTTCAACCTTTTCGGCAGCCTTCCAATCCGGTATTACGGCCTGTTATGGGTGGTAGGTATTGCTCTTGCCTACGTAATAGTACACCGCCAATACCACGACCGGAAAATCGACGAAAAGACATTCGAACCGCTGTTCTTCTACTGCTTCTTCGGCATCCTGATAGGAGCGAGACTGGGGCACTGTCTGTTCTACCAGCCGGATTATTACCTGAATCACTTCTGGGAAATGATACTTCCCGTGAAGTTCCTGCCGGACGGCGGCTGGAAGTTTACCGGCTACGAAGGGCTTGCCAGTCACGGCGGTACGCTGGGACTGATTATCGCCCTTTGGATGTACTGCCGCAAAACCAAGATGCACTATATGGATGTGCTGGACATGATAGCCGTAGCCACACCTGTCACCGCCTGTTGCATCCGCCTTGCCAACCTGATGAACTCCGAGATTATCGGCAAGCCGGCCGATGTGCCCTGGGCTTTCGTCTTTGAACGGGTGGATATGCTGCCCCGCCATCCGGCACAGCTCTACGAGGCAATCGCCTACTTCATCTTCTTCCTGGGCATGGTCTACCTGTACAGGCGCGGACAAAAGCAGCAGGAAAACAAGCTCAAAACGGACTTCAGCACCACCAAAGCCAAGTCCACCGCAGTGCAAACCGGCGCTACCCTACCCTACCACCGCGGCTTCTTCTTCGGCCTCTGCCTGACTGAAATATTCGTATTCCGCTTCTTCATCGAGTTCCTGAAAGAGGATCAGGTGGATTTTGAAAGCGCAATGACGCTGAATATGGGGCAATGGCTCAGCATTCCGTTCATACTTATCGGAGTGTACTTCATGTGTTTCCACGGCAAGAAAACGGCAGGAAAATAAGAACTCCGCAACAATAAAAAAATATCAAGGCATGAAACCAACAGTTCCACCTAAGGAAACTGAAAGTTCCATGCCTTGATACTTCTTGTTCCACTACGTGAAACAAAGAGTTTCTCACGGGGAAACAAACCGTTCCCTCAGGAGAAATTTTTTGTTTCATTCTTTGAAACCCGACTTACGTCGCAGGTTACTTTCCTTTGACTATCCGCTTGATGTCATTCAGCTTGTTCAGCGCTTCGAGCGGTGTCAGGTTGTTCACATCCAGGTTCAGTATCTCGTCGCGTATCTGGCACAACACCGGGTCGTCGAGCTGGAAGAAACTGAGCTGCATGCCGCCGCGCGTCTCTCCCACTTCAACCATCGGCTTGGCCGCGATGCCTTGCTGGCGGTTGTCCTTTTCAAGCTGTTTCAATATATCACCGGCGCGTTTCACGATACTTTTGGGCATACCCGCCATTTTGGCTACATGGATACCGAAGGAATGCTCGCTGCCGCCGCGCTCCAGTTTGCGCAGGAAAATGACCTTATTGTCGATTTCCTTCACCGATACATTATAGTTCTTGATGCGCTTGAAGGATTTCTCCATTTCGTTCAGTTCATGGTAGTGCGTGGCAAAGAGCGTACGCGCCTTGGCATGCGGATGTTCGTGGATATACTCCACAATGGCCCAGGCAATGGAGATGCCGTCGTAGGTGGAAGTACCGCGCCCCAACTCGTCAAAAAGCACCAGGCTGCGGGGAGAAAGGTTATTCAGGATGTCGGCCGCCTCGTTCATCTCCACCATAAACGTAGACTCGCCCACGGAGATATTGTCGCTGGCCCCCACACGGGTGAATATCTTGTCCACCAGACCGATATGCGCGCTTTCCGCCGGAACGAAACAGCCGATTTGCGCCATAAGCGTAATCAGGGCGGTCTGACGGAGCAATGCCGACTTACCCGCCATGTTAGGACCGGTAATGATGATTATCTGCTGCGTACTGCTGTCCAGCATCACATCGTTGGCTACGTACTTCTCGCCTATCGGAAGCTGCTTCTCGATGACCGGATGACGTCCCTGGTGTATCTCCAGCACCTCGTCGTCGGAGATTACGGGACGGATATAATTGTTTTCGCGGGCTGCGGTGGCAAAAGACAGCAGGCAGTCCAGCCGGGCTATCTGGTTCGCATCGGTCTGAATGGCAGGAATAAACTCACTCAAGGACTGCACCAGCTCTGCATAAAGCTGTGTTTCCAGTACCAGTATCTTGTCCTCGGCGCCGAGTATCTTTTCCTCATATTCTTTCAATTCCTGCGTAATGTAACGCTCGGCATTGACCAGTGTCTGCTTGCGAATCCACTCCTGCGGCACTTTATCCTTGTGCACGTTGCGCACTTCGATATAGTAACCGAACACATTGTTATAGCCGATTTTCAGGCTGGGAATGCCCGTAAGCTCACTCTCCCGCTGCTGTATCTGCAAAAGATAGTCCTTGCCGGAATAGGCTATCCGGCGCAGCTCGTCCAATTCGGCATTTACGCCGGATTTTATCACACCGCCTTTATTGACAAGCAACGGCGGGTCGTTGTTGATTTCCCTTTCGATGCGGTCGCGGATGGAACGGCAGATGTCCAGTTGTCCGCCGATATGGTTCAGACTAGCGTTATCGGCATCCATACAGGCTTCCTTAATCGGTTCGATAGCCTGCAGGGCCACTTTCAGAGCGACTACCTCGCGGGGAGAAACACGTCCTACGGCTACTTTGGAGATAATGCGTTCCAGGTCGCCTATCAAGTGCAACTGCTCTTCAATCACTCCCTTGAACTCAGGCTTCCGGAAGAAATACTCCACCACGTCCAGCCGTCCGTTAATGGGCTTCACATCCTTCAGGGGGAATACCATCCAACGCTTCAGCAGGCGGGCCCCCATCGGGCTGATTGTTTTATCTATCACATCCAACAAGCTGCTGCCGCCGTCGTTCATGCTGCCCATCAGCTCCAGGCTGCGCACCGTAAACTTATCCAGACGGACGTACTTATCTTCCTCTATACGTGCCAGCGAGGTGATATGTCCTATCTGCGTATGCTGCGTCATAATGAGGTACTGCAA
>ERZ894240.1911-NODE-1911-length-10599-cov-10.645580_pt1 | contig 10599 bp, 10 predicted proteins | sample MGYA00380298_ERZ894240 | MGnify/ENA primary metagenome ERZ894240 (study PRJEB32331, sample SAMN06328419) | human gut metagenome | biome: human gut microbiome; feature: stool | host: Homo sapiens | collected 2014-06-27 ...
TATGAAGAATCCCCGCGACTGGAAGCTGGTTCGCGAGGCGATGATCGAACGCAAATTGCTTTTGGGCAACGCACCGCATATTGTCCATCCGGAGCCGTTCATTCTTCCCTGCTACGAGAACTTTGAGCGCGAATACTATATGGCCGGCCTCTGCCTTTACGGCGCCATGGCCTACGGCGGCTACGAAGTCGGCAAGACAGAATTCCTTTCTGCGGCCGAAACCATTCGCCGTTTGCCCGGCGTCAAAGCCGACGGCTTAAAGGGCGGCGTGCAGTTCTGGGATGCTCAGTTCGATGATTCCCGTCTCAATATTGCCTTGATGAAAACTGCCGAAGCCCGCGGTGCGCTTTTACTGAACTATGTGCCGGTCGTGGGATTCGAAAGGGGATGCGGCGGCGAAATTACGGTTGTGAAAGTCAAGGATAAGTTCAGCGGCAAAGAGTACAGCGTTAAGACCCGCATGGTCTTTAATGCAGCCGGCGTCTGGGCTGATGAAATCCGCCGCATGGTTTCTCCGGACGTGAAGCCCTTTATCCGCGCCTCCCGAGGCTCTCATATTGTTGTCAGCACGGATCACTTCGGCGGCAAGACCGGCATGTTTATTCCGAAAACTTCCGACGGACGTGTGCTCTTCTGCATTCCCTGGCACGGCGTTCTTGAAATCGGAACCACAGACAAGGAAGAAAAAGACATCTCCTTCAATCCGGAGCCGACAGAAGAAGAAATCGAATTCATGCTCGAGACGGCCCGCAAGTATCTGGCCTATCCGATTTCGCGCAAGGACGTCTTGGCTTCCTTTGCCGGACTGCGTCCTCTTTTTAATCCGAATGCCGGCGGTTCGACCGCAGCTGTGTCCAGAGAGCACTCGGTCATTCCTGAATTCAAGAACATGATTACGGTCACCGGCGGCAAGTGGACGGCTTACCGCAAGATGGCAGAGCATGCCATGTCTGTGGCCGTGGACCAAGGCTTAATTTATAAGCGTCCGTGCCCGACGAAATATATGTCGATCTATCGGGACAACGAGTTCAATCCTGACGAACTCGAAGCCGAGATTCTCAAAGGCACGCTGACGGATGAACAGCTGAAGGCCTACGCAGTACACTGCCGCGACACGCAGTTTGCGATGACACGGGAAGATGTTCTTTACCGCCGTCTGAGAATCGGCCAGATGAATAAGGCCAAGACAGAAGAGCTTCTGCCTAAGATCAAAGAGGTTTTTGAAGCCGAAGCTTCTTGATGAAAAGTTTGGCCAAGCAAAGTTTGCTCGGCCAAATTGCAAAAAACTTTATCAAAGAGGTATCAAGTTGAATTGACTTGATTTTTTACGTATAATCCTGTCCTCTCTGTTGGAGCGTTGTCCTTTCGTCATCGCTCGTCCGTTGTAAATAATGTCGTCTCGGGAATTAATCCGCCCGAGCTTAAAGATAATTTGCGGCGCATTTGTATGCGCCAAATTTATAGGTGAATAGTAATGAAAACCTTCTCGGCCAAGCCGCTTGAAGTGAAGCGTGAATGGTACGTGGTTGATGCAACCGATAAGGTTGTCGGCCGCCTTGCCGCTGAAATCGCTCTCAGACTCCGTGGCAAAGACAAGCCTGAATACACACCGCACGTCGACACGGGCGATTACATCATTGTTGTCAACGCTGACAAGCTCGTCATGACCGGTGCTAAAGCTGAAGACAAGAAATATTTCCGTCACTCCGGCTACCCCGGCGGCGTATATGAGACCACTTTCCGCAAGATGCAGGAAAAGCATCCCGGCCGTGCTCTCGAAATCGCAGTTAAAGGCATGCTTCCGAAGGGCCCGCTTGGCTACGCCATGTTCAAGAAGCTCTTCGTTTATGCCGGCAGCGACCATAAACACTCCGCCCAGCAACCCAAACAGCTTGAGATCTAAAAAATGATTGGAAATTACAACTACGGCACTGGCCGCCGCAAGAGCTCCGTTGCTCGCGTTTTCATGAAGCGCGGCACCGGCAAGATCGAAATCAACGGCCGTTCTCTTGATGAGTACATCCACCGCGAAACCGGCCGTATGGTCGTTCGTCAGCCGCTCATCCTCACCGACAACGTCGAAACATTCGATATCAAAGTCAATGTTCGCGGCGGCGGTGAATCCGGTCAGGCCGGCGCTATCCGTCACGGTATTACTCGCGCTCTGATCGATTACGATGCAGCTCTCAAGTCTGTTCTGTCTCAGGCAGGTCTTGTTACACGTGACGCTCGTGAAGTCGAACGTAAGAAAGTCGGTCTTCGCAAGGCACGTCGTCGTAAACAGTTCTCCAAGCGTTAATTCGCTGCAGAATTGCGGAAACTGCCTTCCGGCAGTTTTCAACAAAGGTCGCTTCGGCGGCCTTTTGCTTTTTCTACCGCTGAAAACTTTTAGCCGCAGACAGCCTCTCGGGTGCCACCGACGATATACTTTCCGAAAGTTTGTTCAAATCCTCATTCCTAAAGGCTCAAAATGAAAAAAGTAAAAGTCGGCATTGTGGGCGGTTCCGGTTACACGGGCATTGAATTACTCCGTCTTTTAGCACAGCATCCGCATGCGGAGATTGTCACGATTACGGGTCGAAAGGACGCCGGAACGCATGTTGCCAAGATGTTTCCTTCACTCAGAGGACGAGTGGATTTGGTTTTTGAAGATCCTGCTTCCGCACCTCTGGATCAATGTGATGTCGTCTTCTTTGCGACGCCGCACGGCGTTGCGATGAGCATGGCCGAAGAGCTCACTTCTAAAGGCGTCAAGGTCATTGACCTCGCCGCCGACTTCCGTCTGAAAGACAAGGAAGTTTTCAAAAAGTGGTACAAGATGGACCACAAATGTCCCGATATTTTGGCGAAAGCCGTCTACGGCCAGCCGGAAAGCATGCGGGACGAAATGAAGAAGGCAGATGTTCTCGGCATGGCCGGCTGCTATCCGACCACCATTGAATTGGGACTTATGCCGCTGCTCAAACTTCATAAAGAAGTCGGTGATATTGTTAACCTAGACGTTTCGATTATTGCGGACAGCAAGTCCGGCATCAGCGGCGCCGGCCGCAAAGCCGATATCAGTCTGAACTGCGCCGAGTTTTCCGATAATTTCAAAGCCTACGGGGTTGCGGGACACCGTCATGAGCCGGAAATGGTGCAGCAGCTGAGCCTTTTTGCCGGAGAAACTGTTCCTCTGACGTTTATTCCTCATTTGCTGCCCAATATTCGCGGCATCTTCTCCACGATTTATGTGCGATTGAAAGAAAAGGGCAAGAGCGTCGATTATCAGGCTCTTTATGAAAAAGCCTATGCCGAAGAACCGTTTGTCGACGTGCTGCCGGCAGGCTCGCTGCCGGAGACGAGAATGGTGCGCGGCTCCAACATGGTCCGTATTGCGCTCTACCGCAAAGAACCGGATCTTTTGGTGATTTTGGTAGTTGAGGACAACTTGGTCAAAGGCTCTGCCGGGCAAGCTGTACAGGCCATGAACCTTGTCATGGGCCTTCCCGAAACTGAAGGTCTTGAGCAAATCGCTTTGGTTCCGTGAGAAAGCGACCAATAAAAGCCGAAGGGCCGCGAAAAGCGGCCCTTCGTGCTAAATGCGATTAAGAATTTTTCAGCAGCTTCGGGTTCAGAGTGTAAGTCCCGACGGTGGAGGCCGACGCGAGGATGTGGCCTTTCATGGCTTTTATGACATCTCTGCCGTTGAAGCTCCCCTTGAGGGGCAGCAGCGGAAAGTCGACTGCGTAAACAGTAAAGACATAGCGGTGAACTCGTTCATCGTTCCACGGAGGGCACGGACCGTCATAGCCATAATAGTGTCCTTCGTTGTTCGGGTCGCCTTTGAAAGCATCGGTATAGTCGTTGAGTCCCTGGCGCATGCCGTTGGCACAGGCCGGCCCTCTTTTGCCGCGGGGAGAGATGCCTTTAGAAAGCGAGGCTGCATCGATGCAGGGCTCTTCCGGCACGATATCAACCAATACCCAGTGAATAAAGCTTGTTCTCGGAGCATCGGCCGGAATCGTTTCTCCTTCGACGTTGGCTTTGGAAAAATCAGCAGGGACGTCGTTGTCTTCGCAAATGACGATTAACGACTTTGTTCCGAGAGGCGGGTTAGACCAGGCAATCTGAGGATTTCGGTTGCCTGCCGGCAGTGTGTGTTCTTTTCCCATCGGGTCGGGTTTTGCAAAGGCAAAACCTTCGGGGATGGGCTTGCCGTCTTCAAAAGAGTCGCTCCAAACGCGAAAAATCGTATCCATTATTTTTCCTAGTCTTTCTTCTTTGGGTAGCAAAGGCGGAACGTCACCGGACCGTCGTTAACGAGGCTAATCTGCATATGGGCGCCGAACACGCCTGTCACCGGGTTAAAGCCGAGGGTCCGGAGCTTCTCGAGAAAACGCTCATAAAGGGTCTTTCCGAGGGCGGGGTCTGCTGCCGGAGAAAAGCTCGGGCGCGTACCGCTGTTGGTGTCGGCAGCCAGCGTGAACTGGGATGCCACGAGAATTCCGCCGCCGACAGCCTTCAGGCTCAGGTTCATCTTGCCGTCGGCGTCACTGAAAACTCGGTAGCCGGCGACCTTCTCTGCGAGGGCGTCGGCATACTCGAGTTTATCGTTTTTTTCTCCGCATACCAGAACCATCAAGCCCTGACCGATACTGCCGCGGAATTCACCGTCGGCAGTAATCGACGCTTCTGAGACGCGCTGAATCAATGCGATCATGACTGGAGGTTACTTCAGTGTGACCTTAGCCCATTTTCTCTTGCCGACCTGAAGCGTATAAGTTCCGGGCTGGACCTGGAGGGCTTTGTCCGTGACTTTTTTGCCGTTCAGATGCACGCCGCCTTGTGTAACATTGCGGCCTGCTTCAGTGGTAGACGGTGCCAAACCGGCTTCTTTGATAAGCTTAAGGATGCCCATCGCTTCGCCGTTGTTTTCGAGCGTGACTTCAGGAATGTTTTCAGGAACGGCACCCTTGCGGAAGCGATTGATAAATTCCTGCTCGGCAGCGTCGGCAGCTTCGGCGTTGTGGAAGCGCGTGACGATTTCTTTAGCCAGCATGACCTTGGCGTCGCGCGGATTGCGGCCGGCTTCGCACTCTTTCTTGAGCTGCTGAATTTCTTCGTTGCTTCTCATAGAGAGCAGGTCGAACCAGTTCCACATCAGGTCATCGGACAAGGACATGACTTTTCCGAACATTTCGTTCGGTTCTTCAGTGATACCGATGTAGTTGTGTTTGGACTTGCTCATCTTATTGACGCCGTCCAAACCGACGAGCAGAGGCATCGTGATAATGCACTGAGCTTCCTGGTTGTACTGACGCTGCAGCTCACGGCCGACCAAGAGGTTGAAACGCTGGTCGGAGCCGCCGAGTTCGACATCGGCTTCAAGCTCAACAGAGTCGTATCCCTGCATCAGCGGGTAGATCAGCTCGTGCATGGCAATCGGTGCCTGGGAAGCAAAACGCTTGGCGAAGTCGTCGCGTTCAAGCAGACGGGCAAGCGTATAGCGGGATGCGAGTTTGATGAAGCCGGCCGAGCCCAATTTATTGCACCATTCGGAGTTAAAACGAACTTCGGTTTTGTCTTTGTCCAAAACTTTGTAGGCCTGATCGAGATAAGTCTTAGCATTGGCCTCGATCTGTTCACGAGTCAGCGGCGGACGAGTGGTGTTGCGGCCGGAAGGATCACCGATCGCGCTGGTGAAGTCGCCCACAAGGAAGATCACCGTATGACCGAGGTTTTGGAATTGACGAAGTTTGTTCAAGACGACGGTATGACCCAAATGAATGTCGGGAGCCGTGGGGTCAAGACCTAATTTAATTCTCAGAGGTTTGTCGGTTGCTTTCGAACGAGCCAGCTTTTGTTCGAGCTCTTCTTCAACGAGGAGCGTGTCTGTGCCGCGTTTAATCAGCGCCATCGCTTCCTTAATATCTTCCGTTACCGGAAACTTTTTTGCCTGAGCAGTATCTGTCATTTTTAGGAAAATCCTGAATTATGTAGGTGGTACCCCGTGAAGACTTGAGAAAATTAATGTTTTATAATCAATCGACTCAAATCCGAAGGGCAGATTTCCAAAACAGCCCTTATTCTACTTTCTCTGCCCGACATTGTCAGATATCGGGGATGTGGGAGTGTTCGTTTTTAATAGGGAGATCAGAGTGAAGCCGTTTAGAACCAAATTTACGAACATTTTGACAGGTCTGGGTGTGACTGCGGCTTTACTGTTTTCCATTCCCTCTTCGGCCGTTTCTCAGGAAACAGCTCTTCCCGGGAAAGGCGAAGTGGTATTAGAGAAAGCCGGCGAGATTGAACTCGGGGATTTGATTCAGCAGTGGGCCAGCGAGATGGATCATGTTTACGCCGAGACCCGCATCCAAGCAAAAGACACGAACAAAAAGATTTTCGAAAGACTGGGCATTAACGACAAAGCGTTTGTTCGTTATGTAAATTCCATTAAAGGTAAAGAGAATCCTTTTGCTCGCCTCCAGACAGGACGTTTGATTCAGGCCCGCCTGACACCGACCGGAGAAGTGATTTCTCTGCGCGTTTTCCGTCCGATTGACTCCTTGTCTCGCGACGTCGCTTATTTCCAGGTCAGCAAAGAATCCGGAAAATTTAAGCACGCCAACTTAAAGAGCGAGATTGACGCTTTCCCGATTGCCTCTTCCGCAGTAATTAAAACTTCACTCGAGAGCGCAGCCGTTTCGGCCAATATTCCTGCCAATGTTTTGACTCAGATCAAAGAAAGACTGAGCACATCGATGGATGTGAACAAAGGTGTTGCCGTCGGCGATTCTTTCAGCGTTATTTATGAACGCCGTCAGATTGACGGTGCCGACCTCGGTTCCGGCAAACTTTTGGCGATTGAATATTTCTCCAAAGGCAAGACCATTGATTCTTACTGGTACGAGGGCGAAGGCGTCGAGGGCTACTTTGATTCCGAAGGCAACAACACGGACATTACGTTCCTGCGTATGCCCTGTGAAGCCCGTGTAACCTCTACTTTCAACCGCGTCCGCAAGCATCCTGTGACGGGACGCCTGCGTCCGCACTGGGGCGTTGACCTCGGTGCACCGCGCGGAACTCCGGTTTACGCAGCCGGCGACGGAGTGATTTCTTCCAAGAAATATCAACGCCGCGGCTACGGTTACTGGCTTGAGCTCACTCATGCCGGCGGTTATAAATCCCTGTATGCCCACTTAAGCAAGTACGCTCCCGGCATGGCCGAAGGCGTCAGAGTTAAGAAGGGACAACTGATCGGATATGTCGGTACTTCCGGTATGGTGACCGGTCCTCATCTTCACTATGAACTGAAGAAGGACGGTCAGCAGATCAATCCGCTCATCGCCGATCTTCGAACCGGAGAAAACCTGAAAGAGGATGCGCTGGAAGATTTCAAGCTTGCAATCTCTCCGATGCGCCGCCAGATCGCAATGCTGAGCCGACTCCAGCTTGCGCAGAATTCAGCCGCAACAGGTTCGGACTAAACGACTTGTTAGAATTTGAGGCCTCAGTTGTATGAGGCCTTTGTTTTTATGTGCACTCCGAATATTTCTATTTACGTCGGCATGATGTCCGGCACCAGCATGGACGGTGTTGACGCTGTCGCATGTGTTTTTAATGAAAAAGGCTGTCAATTTATTGCCCGCAGTTTTGAGCCTTACTCGGACATGCTGCGCGAAAGCCTGCTTTCCTTGTGTCAGACCGGACCGGACGAAGTCTTCCGCATGCAGAACGGCGCCAACGAGATCGCAAAGATTTATGCAAAGGCTTTCAATAAGCTGCTGACAGACAGCGGACTGAATTACAAGAACATCCGGGCGATCGGTGCGCACGGGCAGACGATACGGCACAATCCGCAGATCGGCGCGAGCACACAGCTGATCAACGGGGCTTTACTGGCGGAGCTGACAAAAACGGATGTGATTACGGATTTCAGAAGCCGTGACTTGGCTGCCGGCGGAGAAGGGGCACCGCTGGTTCCCGCCTTTCATAAGTGGGTGCTGAGCGGAGATGTGCCGCGCGGCATTTTAAATATCGGCGGCATTAGCAATCTTACCGTACTGCCCGAGCGCGGCAGCGACGACGAAGTTCTGGGTTTTGACTGCGGTCCCGGAAACGTGCTGATGGATGCATGGATCGAAAAGGTCAACCACGTTCGATATGATCAGGATGCCGTGTGGGCACGCAGCGGTAAAGTCATTCCGCAGCTGCTGGAGAGCTTGAAACAGGAGAAATTCTTTTCTCTGGTGCCTCCGAAGAGCACGGGACGGGAACTTTTCAACCTGCCTTGGCTGGAAGCCCGATTAAACGGAGAAAAGCCGGAGGACGTGCAGCGGACGCTGGTTTCCTTTACTGCAGAAACCGTCACGGATGCGATTCGCAATTTTGCGCCGCACGTCAAAGAGCTGAGAGTCTGCGGCGGAGGCGCCAAGAATCCTCTGATGATTAGCGAGCTGGCACTGCTCAATCCCGAGTTGGTTGTCACGACAACTGCGGACCTCGGCGTGGATCCGCAGGACGTTGAGGGGTTAGCGTTTGCGTGGCTGGCTTATCGTTTTGACCGTCGCGAGTCAGGGAATCTGCCGAGTGCCACCGGCGCATCCGGTTCTCGAATTCTGGGCTGCCTATATCCTGCATAAACGAAAAGACCTCCTTGCGGAGGTCTCTGACGATTTTGTCGTGTCTTAATGCTTAGACGGAGAAGCTGGAGCCGCAGCTGCAGGTTGTCGTCGCATTCGGGTTCTTAATCACGAACTGTGCGCCTTCGAGGTCTTCTTTGTAGTCGATCTCGGCACCGACGAGATACTGATAGCTCATGGAGTCGATCAGGAGGGTGACTCCGTTTCTGACCATCACAGCGTCGTCTTCGTTGGTGGTTTCATCAAAAGTGAAGCCGTACTGGAAACCGGAGCATCCTCCGCCCTGAACGAATACTCTGAGTTTGAGATTCGGGTTGCCTTCCTCGTCAATCAGTTCTTTAACTTTGAGGCTGGCGGCATCGGTGAAGATAATGGGGTCGGGAAGCTTGATCTGTTCCTGATCCTGAACATTGTTTTCAGCCATTATTTTTCCTTGCAATAAGTAAATTTAGTACTACGGATTATAGAGAATCCGTCAATAGCACAAGGCCGGATTAGGTCATAATTTGTGAAAACAAACGGATTCCGTCCAACAGATTAAGCCGTTTGATTTTAGGAAGCGAAGCCGCGTTCAGCGGAGTTTCAAACTTATAATTCTTTGATAATCGCCTGCGGATCAACCCCCGCAGTTTTATGGCTTACTTATGGGAAAAGCACATGTTCAACAAGAATTCGACCATCGAAATATCTGACCCGGCTGTATGGGAAATCATTCAAAAAGAGGGCAAACGTCAGGAAGATCAGATTGAACTGATTGCCAGTGAGAACTACGCCTCTCCGGCCGTTATGGCGGCCCAAGGCTCGGTGCTGACCAATAAGTATGCCGAAGGATATCCCGGCAAACGCTACTACGGCGGCTGCGAGTATGTTGATGAGGCCGAAACGCTGGCCAAAGAACGTGCCCTCAAACTCTTCTGCGAACCGGTCGGCGTAGAAATGGCGGTTAACGTACAGCCGCACTCCGGAGCTCAGGCCAATATGTCCGTTTTCTTCGGCCTGCTCAATCCCGGCGACACGGTGATGGGTATGTCGCTTGCCGAAGGCGGCCACTTATCTCACGGCATGAAGCTCAATATGTCCGGGAAGTGGTTCAACGTCGTGAGCTACGGCTTAAACGACAAAGAAGAAATTGACTACGACCAGGTAGAAAAGCTTGCTGAAGAAAACAAGCCCAAAATTATCATCGCCGGTGCTTCCGCTTATTCTTTACATATTGACTTCAAGCGTTTCAGCGAAATTGCGAAGAAAGTCGGCGCTTACCTGATGGTCGATATGGCGCACTATGCGGGGCTCGTTGCCGCCGGAGTTTATCCGAGTCCTTTCCCTTACGCCGATATCGTGACGACCACGACCCACAAGACGCTGCGCGGACCGAGAGGCGGCATGATCTTCTGCCGTCCCGATCTGGAAAAACAGATCAATATGGCGGTCTTCCCCGGTGTTCAAGGCGGTCCCCTGATGCATGTGATTGCCGCTAAGGCAGTCGCTTTCGGCGAAGCATTAAAACCGGAATACAAGGAATATCAGCAGCAGGTCATCAAGAATGCCGCTGCAATGGCTGACGCTCTGACGAAACGCGGCCTTCGCATTGTCTCCGGACGCACCCAGAGCCATGTGATGCTCGTGGACCTTCGTTCTAAGAACATCACCGGGAAAGAAGCTGAAACCGTTCTTCATGAAGTCGGTATTACGGTCAATAAGAATTCGATTCCGAACGACCCGCAGAAACCCTTCGTGACCAGCGGTATTCGCTTGGGTTCTCCTGCCATGACGACCCGCGGCTTCAAAGAAAACGAAGCGATCGAAGTCGCCAATCTCATCGCTGACGTGCTTGATGCACCTAAGAACGAACAGGTGCTCGCCAACGTAAAAGAACGTGTTGCAAGTCTCGTTGCCCGATTCCCTGTTTATTTGGCAACCGTGTAAGGCTGATTCAGGAGCGATCCTATGCTTTGTCCCTACTGCAAAGAACCCA
>ERZ894240.1915-NODE-1915-length-10581-cov-6.102033_pt1 | contig 10581 bp, 10 predicted proteins | sample MGYA00380298_ERZ894240 | MGnify/ENA primary metagenome ERZ894240 (study PRJEB32331, sample SAMN06328419) | human gut metagenome | biome: human gut microbiome; feature: stool | host: Homo sapiens | collected 2014-06-27 ...
AATTGCTGCCAGTTTTCCTAAAGCCTTTTCAAGTGACTGAAACCAGGCAGTTGTGTTTGTTTCTTTCATAAAGGATAGCCCTCACTTTTTCTTAATTTAATGCGTAATTTTGCATAAAGTATAACATTTCAAATAGTATAAATCAATGGTATCCCCTTCCACCTCGCAATACGGAAAAGTATTAAAAGGAGCAATTATTTTATTTCTTTCTTACCATACATCGCTTTTTGAAAAATGAAATCCCATAGCATAAAATCTCATCATAATCATCTTCGTATTCCTTAGCATACATTCGATCATTGATCTGTTGTAATGCAATATCACATTCATTTTCCAAATTATCCAGAACTTTCGTATATTTTGCTTCAAAAATAGCTACACGTGCATTGATAAAATCGTAAACGACCACATCACTCCGCCCTTCGCCATGTTCTTTATTAGAGTCCACCATATATCCGGCGCCTGTAAAGATACCTGCAAGAAAAGCATGGTAAAAATCCTCTTTATAATCATGGTAACTGATTGTACGCCGCAAAAGAGAATTCATTTCTTTTGTGATGCGCTCACTGTCACCATTCCAAACCGCATCAAACAAAGCATTTCTATTCCATTTTTTTGCACTGTCATCAAACCATTTAATAACGGTCGTTTCAAAAATTTCTTTTATTTCAGCGTTGGGGATGATTAGTGCCATTGTTCCTTCGAGCAATTCACCCTCATAATCATTTTCACGTAATTTAGTTAAATATCCAGTTAAATACAACATGCTCCAAAGATTGTCTTCAGAAGAATGTAAATAGTCGTACGTTAAATTTTCATCTATGCGTTGGATAATATATCCACCTGCCATCAGCACTTCCAATTTCTGTGTAATGGTACTGCCTGCATAGTCAATAAACGACCTGATAATTGCATTGTCACTGGTATTTTTCCAATAACTGACAGGTTTTGTTTTTGGATTGTGCTGAAGTTCAAAAAGATAGTTCATTACATCCCATGGGCAATAAATATCATAATCTCCAAAATGATAGCCATCGTACCATTTTTTTATATTTAGAGCATACTCCATTGCGTCTGCATCTTTAAGCATCTGATCAATCTCACTTTGTACAAAGCCAAAGTATTCATTTAACCGCGAATCTGTAATCGTATCAGAAACAAAGTTGTTCGTTCCTGTAAAAATGCTTTCCTTTGCAATTTTTAAACATCCTGTGATCACTGCAAAGCAAAGAGATGTATTGTCCTTTAATGCCAGCATTAAACCTTTCATAACATCAAGCATTTCTTTGTAATAGCCATGACTGCTTGCTTTAGCTACAGGAACATCGTATTCATCTATAAGAAGAACTGCCTTCTTTCCATAATATTGCTGCATTAATCTTGTTAAAAATAATAAGCTGCTTTTTATATCCTTTGCAGAAGCAACACCCTGTATTAATTGCCTGGCAAGCTCTTTATCGTATTCGCTTATTTTATCACTGTCTAGCAGATATAGATGTTCTTTGTACAATTCTGAAATGACCATTGTAAGCATGTCATAGGCTCCATTAAAGTTCAGTCCATCTACCTGTCGAAATGAAACAAAAATTGTTGGATACTGATTCATCCATTCGCTGCAAAGAGTTTGATGATCACAGATCTCCAATCCCTCAAATATTTCTTTACTGTTTTTTCTGATATCAAAGAAGTTCGCCAGCATACTCATGCCTAAGGTTTTACCAAAACGACGTGGACGAGTAATTAATGTTACTTCTGCTGTTCTTTTTAAAAGATCTTCAATCAAACCAGATTTATCAATATAGTAATATTCATTTTTTCGGATCTTTTCAAAATCTGAAACGCCAACAGGAATATTCAAATTCTTCATCGATGCAGTTCCCTTCTAATATTGTTATATAAGCCTGCTACCATTTAATAATAACATGAATTTTAAGGACGAACAAGAAATAAGCACCTATATATTATAGTCCGAATATGCGAAAACTGCAGGACCAAAATAATTATGATCCTGCAGTAAATATAAAACATCAAATATTTCAAATCAATTATTCAGCTGCTTCTTCGCTTTCACTTTCAGTTGCAGCGTCACCATCCCATACACCATTAGCATCTACATGGTAACCGTCTGGTGTGTTAGCATTTTTTAGCATCCAGCCATCTTCATTCAGGTAATACCACTTACCGTTGCTGTCCTGTCTCCAGGAATTGGTAAGGTAGGTTCCATCTTCCTGTTTGAACTTCCAGCCGGTATCTACTGGCTCCCAGCCCTTGTCTACGCCAGGTCCAAGATTTTTTTCTTCAGTAGTATTTTTTGTGGATGCATTTCCGTCCCAGGCACCATCAGCTCCTACATAATAACCATCTGGGGTAGTAGTATCTGCTTCCATAATAGCAGCCATATTAAAATAGTAGTATTTCTGTGTCGCAGGATCTTGAAGCCAGCCGTTTTGAGCATAGTATCCATTTTTTAGAATGTATCGCCAATTGTCACCGTCTTTAAACCAACCAGGCATATAAGAAGTTTTTTCACCATTTATATTTACATAATACCCATCCGGAGTAATTGTGTCGGTTAATTTTACACCATTTTCATCCATATAGTACTTCTTATCATCTAACTGCAGCCAGCCATTTGATACATAAGTGCCGTCAGGTTTCATATATTTAACGGTGCCATCTTCCAGGTCCTGCCAACCAGGAGTTATAGTGTCGGTGTAGGCGCCTGCATCGGAACCGTCTACATTAATCAGATATTTACGTACTTCAGATGGAAGAGTAGATGAGTCTATGTTGGAAGGAAGATGAACTACATTAACATAACGCTTATCAGTACTTAATGTTTTATAGTTTGTTTTCAAAACAATCTGCATTACTGGCTGACTATCCTGAGGCATAGAAGACCAGTTTTCAGGGATACCCCATTTCCCATCCACGTTTACCAGATCTGGAACCGTTCCCCAGGGACGTTGATAAGTCATAGGATCAAAAGTATAGGCATAATCATATCCACGGTTTAAAATCACGTTGCTTTCCTGAAGTGTATTTCCACCTACAAGAATAGCAAAATAATTACCGTTTCCACAATCAATAGGACGCCACTCAAATAAATAAGCACCGCAGTTTTCCATTGTGGTTGTTGTGGAAGTGGTGGATGTTGTTTCTGCAAAAATAGGTACAGAGCTGGTCGTTGCCAGCAATACAGCAAGTCCTACAGTTAATAAATGTTTTTTTAACATGGGATTACCTCCTTGGCAGTTTTTGATTATAAAAGAAAAGCGTTATAGCTAATATATAATTACATCAGCTATAACGCTTCCCCCTTAATTTTTAGTTATACTAGAGACTATGTATTTGATAATTAGTTCTCTACATATACATTGGTGATAACGCCCTTGCTATCGGTTACATAGTAGTAATCGTTACCATCTTTGTTCTTGCCCTTGCTGTCAATTACCTTACCAGAAGTATTTACAAGAACGTATTCATGCTTAACATCTTCATCAGACTGAGTAAAGCTGATCTTATAAGCTTCAGTCAGATCTTCAGCTTTCTTGTTGCTGTTGTTTCCGATGTTTACACGGGTATCAGCAGTAGTGTTTTCCAGCAGATTGGTTGCAACTACGTCATCCTGATCCATGAAGTCCTTAGCATCATCTAATTTGTCGTAGGTAACAACGGTCTTGCCATTAACAGTCTTGGTAGCCTTATCAACAACGATGTACTTGTCATCGGAGTCAGCCTTTAACAGCATACCGGACTGATACAGCTTGTCATCTTTCTCACCAGTTACACCAGCACCCTTCTTACCGCCAGACTTCTCGAAGTAGAAGCTTGTATTCTCACCATCATAGTTGATAGTGGTCTTTCCGGTTCTCATAGCACCGTCATCGTCGCCACCGAAGTAGTAGCACTTGTAACCGTTTGGCTCATAGAATTCAATTGCGTTGTCAAAGAAATCGTCTTCGTTATCGAATGGTCTGCTATCATCATCATCAGCCTTAACGTCAGCGAAGTCTTCATCGCCTTCTTTGATGAACTTAAGACCGGTTAACATACGGCCATCGTTACGGAATGCGTACTTCTTGCCTTTGATGGTCTTGAATTCACCTGCGTACAGGTTACCGGAACCATCTGCATAGTACCAGGACTCTTCGTCATCATCATATTTCTCTTTGTTCAGCATTTCAGCAGGAACAACCTTGAACCAGCCCTTGCTTACACGGGAACCGTCTTCTACGCTGTTGTAGTACTTCCATGCCTGAGTATACTTAGCATACTTGCCGTTGCCTTCCCAAGCTTCGGAGGTGCTTGCAGTAGAAGCTGCTTCCTGGGCTTCAGTATCAGAAGCCTTCTTCTCATCGTCTTCATCCAGAGACCACTCAGCTACCATTGCACCGTACTCATCGAATGCGTACTTCTTACCGTTGATAGTTTTATCTTTGGTTCTCTCACCGTTATCAGCATAGAGCTTCTTACCGTTGGACTTGAAGTAGAACCAACGAGTCTGATCATCATCATCATTGAATGTTGGAGCGGTGTACTTGTAATCATCATTAGTTGCTTCGTCGTAAGAAACGTCGATCAGTAACCAACCAGTAGTCATAGCACCGTCATCTTCACCACCGAAGTAGTAAACGCCATCTTTGAATGCGTCATCATCGGTATTGTCGATACGCTCAGCGTTATCGGAAGAAACCCAACCGTACAGCATCTTGCCTTCATCATCGAATGCGTACTTCTTACCATTTACAGTCTTTAAGGAAACGGTATCAGAGTCACCCTGCTTTAAAGCCTTGCCGTTAGCCTGGAAGTAGTACCAGTAATGCTCTGGCTCATCATCATCGCCAGCATCTTCGTTATCAATAGCTACCCACTGGTTAGCTGCCATAACGCCGTTTACGTCAACATAGTAGTAGTTGTCACCGTCTTCGATCAGCTGATCTACAGCCATCTCACCGTTGCTGTCTAAGTAATACCAGTTGTTACCGGACTTAGCCCACTTATCTGTTACTTTGTCACCGTTTCTATCATAGTATACCCATGTTCCATCTTCTTCTGCCCAGCCTGTAGCTGCGAAAGATGTCATAGATGCACCGATAGCAAGCAGTGCTGCTGTTGATAATACAGCAACTAATTTTGTCTGCTTCTTCATAATGAATGCACTCTCCTTTGATTTTTGAAATACTTTTTGAAATTCCTTATTGCATTACGAGTAGATTATACTTCTGATAAGGAAAATTATCAATAGTTTTTTTGCATTTTTTGCATTTTCTCCTTTTTCTGGAGAATATTGATAATTTGTCCCGGATGAATAACCTCTCCATCACAGTTCATAGTATATTATAATTTCCGAAAAAAAGCCATAACTTTTACCTGTGCATTTTCTTACGTAATTATTACAAAAGTATTGAATAAGTGTATTATTGTATTTATCTGTGTACATGGATGTAAATTTAATGAAAAGAAAACGGTTTCCGTTGCTCTTGCGTCTTAAATAGCCGGATGCTATAATCAAAACAGGAGTGCGTGGGAAAGGACGGCATGAATTTACAAAACACATATACGGCTAATACAATTCTTTCGGCGGGTCCTGACGCCCAGAAAACAGATCATGTATGCAAGGCCGTTTTGAAGTCACGATGGGTTTTGGCAAATATATTGAAAGACGGCTACCGCAATCCCACTGGCTTTAGACGGTGGGTTAAGGTAGTCAAAAGTAGAAAATTGTTATATAGAGACTCAAGGTTGAGAAAGAAGGTGGCAGCGGATGTTAAAGGCATATAAATACAGAATATACCCAAATAATGAGCAGAAAGCACAGATTGCAAAAACATTCGGATGCTGCCGTTTTGTTTACAATCAGACTTTATCATATCGGAAAAAGACTTATGAGCAGAATAAAAAATCTGTCAGCAAAATAGACTGTAACAATTACTGCAACAGGGAATTAAAGAAGGATTATGAATGGCTGAAGGAAGTGGATAAGTTTGCACTGACAAATGCAATCTATAACATGGATGCAGCATATCAGAAATTTTTCAGGGAACATGCAGGTTATCCCAAATTTAAGTGTAAACATGACAGCCATCAATCATACACAACAAATTTTACAAATGGAAATATAGCGGTAGATTTTGAGGATAGAAAAATCAAATTACCAAAGTTAAAAGCAGTAAAAGCAAAACTGCATAGAAATTTCAGCGGACAGATAAAGTCTGTAACGGTATCACAGGTTCCGAGTGGGAAATATTATATATCAATCCTGGTGGAAACGGAACACGTGGAACTGCCACATACAAAACAAACGATAGGAATCGATTTAGGGATTAAAGATTTGTGTATTACTTCTGATGGTAAGAAATACGAAAATCCAAAAACCATCAGGAAATATGAGAAGAAGCTTGTTAAGTTGCAAAGACAGTTGGCACATAAAGAAAAAAGGAGCCAAAATTACTGCAAAACCAGGAAAAAAATGGCATTATGCCATGAGAAAATAACAAACACCAGAAAAGATTATCTGCACAAGATATCCCATGAGATTATCAGCGAAAACCAAGTGATCGTTTCGGAAAATCTACAGATAAAAAATATGGTAAAAAACCATCATCTGGCAAAGTCCATAAGTGATGCATCGTGGCATGAGCTGACAAGGCAGTTAGAGTATAAATCAAAGTGGAATGGCAGGGAATATATTAGAATAGATACCTTTTATGCCAGCAGCCAGTTGTGCAGCATTTGTGGATATCAAAACACAGACACAAAGGATTTAGCGGTAAGAGAAGGGGAATGCCCTGTTTGTGGTGCAAAGCATGATAGGGATATAAACGCTGCAAAGAATATCCTGGAAGAGGGATTACGACCAATAGCGTAAAAAATCAAATATAGGGCAGGGACTGTCCGAATTAACGCCTGTGGAGATAGTAGGTTGCGAGGTCTATGAAGCAGGAAGCCCATTGGCTTTAGACAATGGGTAGTTCACCCAGATCAGATAGAACTTTATCTGCCGATAAATGGTTTCCCGGAACAGATTCAGGAACTCGACAAGGAAGATACTGCTTATTTACAAACCACGGTATACTATGATGTCCGGCTGCGGGCGCTGCTGCCAAACCGTACGAAAACTCAGGTGTATTTGTATATTGATGTGGAAGCCCAGAATGCTGCGCGTGAAAGCCGTCTTGGATATCCCCCAAAAAAACTATGATCTGATGAGCGCTGTTTTCATACGGCTGGGACAGGACGAAACAGATGAACGTCTGATCGGAATGCTGCAGACCATTTTCACAGATAATGCACCGCCGGAGGAGCGGCTGAAAAAGCTTGAAACCGAATACGGCATTCCCAGAACAAAGGAATTTAATGAGGAGGTGGCAAAAATGTGTACGTACAGCCAGTTTATGTTGGACAGGGGAGAGAAAAAAGGTCTTGAAACCGGTAAATACAAAACCTACTACGATCTCATTTCTGATGGGACTTTGACCTTAAAACAGGCAGCTGAAAAGTGCAGTCTATCCCCGGATGAATTTCAGAAGAAGCTGATTGAGTTAAAAATCACAGAAGCATGATACATTGACATGTATATTTGGAGAGGTTTTAAAACAGGTCCGGCGCATGCAGCAGGATGTATTTTCTGCTGCGTCTGCCGGGCTTTTTACTGCATTTTTTAATTGACAGAATTTGACGACGGATATACTATATCATTATGAAACGTTAGTTTTCAGACGATTATCAGAAAGGAGAAGAGTTATGAAACGTTTTACAAAAACAATGGCTGCTTTGGGGTTGGCAGCAGTGATGGGAACCGGATCTGCTTTTATAAGTCTGGCAGATGTAACAACTTCTGTAAATCCGGTGGCTACTTCCAGAAAATCAGGATGGGTGGACGTACAGAATCACTGGTATTATTTTGATGCAAACGGAAATCCCGTGAAAAACCAGTGGATTCAGGACGGAAACAACCGCTACTGGATGCAGGAAGACGGGGAAATGTCAAAGCAGAAATGGGTCTATACCGAAGGCCAGTGGTACTGGGTAAATGCCCAGGGTGCTCAGGCCAGCAATATCTGGGTTGAGGACGGCGGCTCCTGGTATTATATGGGAGGCGACGGACGGATGATGACCAACACCTGGCTGGATTATGCAGGAAAATGGTATTATCTCACAGAAACCGGCGCTGCTGCCAGAGGATGGAAAGAACTGGGAGGAAAATGGTATTTCTTTAATGATTCCGACTGCAGTATGGCAAAGGATACCATGGTCGGCCAGTACCGTGTAGATGTAAACGGTGTATATATTCCTTAGTATAAAAAAGAACCGCAGGATCCATTTTCACAGATCTGCGGTTCTTATTATATCCGTTGATACAGAAATGATATCTCAGGACGTTATCAGCGAAAAGCCTGATTACTTCAGAGTAACCTTTGCTCCCTCTGCCTCTAACTTTGTCTTGATATCCTCTGCCTCTTCCTTGGAAGCGCCCTGCTTTAATACCTTTGGTGCGCCGTCAACTACGTCCTTAGCTTCCTTCAGGCCAAGACCGGTAGCTTCACGAACAACCTTGATAACCTTAACCTTGTTAGGACCAACCTCAGTCAGCTCTACGTCGAACTCAGTCTTCTCCTCAGCTGCTGCTGCGCCAGCACCTGCTGCTGCAACTACAACGCCTGCTGCTGCAGATACGCCAAACTCTTCCTCACATGCCTTTACTAAATCGTTCAGTTCTAATACGGATAATTCCTTGATAGCTTCGATAAACTCAGCGGTTGTTAACTTTGCCATTTTAATTTCCTCCTGTTTATTATTTACTTTCGATAATATGGTCTTTCATCTTATGCGGCCCATGCCGGTCTAAGCGGCTGCGGGCGGCCAAATTTTGCATTGAAGCTTATGCTTCTGCTGCGCCACCGTTCTTTTCTGCGATCTGGTTGAGAACGCGTGCCAGATTGGTGATTGGGGACTGGATGCTTCCAAGCAGCTTGCCAAGAAGTACCTCTCTGGATGGGATTGTAGCGATCACCTGAGTACCAGCCTGATCGTAGTAGGTTCCTTCTACTACGGAGCCCTTCAGTTCCAGATTTGGAGCTGTCTTTGCGAACTCAGCAAGGATTCTTGCAGGTGCAGTAGCATCATCCTTGGATACTGCAAGAGCAGTAGGTCCTTCCAGATGTGGATCCAGAGCTGCGAACTCTGTTCCTTCTGCGGCACGCTTGATCAGGGTATTCTTGTATACCTTGTAAGACACGCCAGCTTCTCTTAACTGCTTACGCAGTCTTGTATCCTGCTCAACTGTCAGGCCGCGGTAGTCAACAACAACTGCGCCGCATGCGCCGTCCAGCATAGCCTTGATCTCGTCAACGATTGGCTGCTTTAATTCAACTTTTGCCATGAATGGTTTACCTCCTTATAGTATTTGTGCATTGAAAACCATAGCATGGGAACGGATATAAAAAACCTCCCTGCCACATGGACAGAGAGGACGCAAAATCTCGATCAGAGTTTTGTATGTTCCTCGGCAGGCGTTAAACTTACACCTTACGGTACCTGCTGTCTTCGGGCATTCAACACTTGTACTAAGATAGCACATTTATTTTAAAATGTCAACTTATTTTTCAAGAAAATATAAAACAGCGGACCCGCAAAAATGCGCTGTCCGCTGTGATTCTATATTCTGGACTCCAAATTAGTTGGAAAGCTTTGCTACGTTCAGCTTTACGCCAGGACCCATAGTAGAGGTAAGAGCTACGCTCTTTAAGTATGCGCCCTTTACAGTGCTTGGCTTTGCCTTTAAGATAGCGTCCATAAGCGTCTGGAAGTTGTCCGCTAACTGCTCCTCGGTGAAGGAAGCTTTTCCTACTGGCACGTGGATAATGTTTGTCTTGTCAAGTCTGTACTCAATCTTACCAGCTTTGATTTCCTTGATAGCCTTGGTTACGTCCATGGTTACGGTACCAGCCTTTGGGTTTGGCATTAAGCCCTTGGGTCCAAGTACACGGCCCAGACGACCAACAACGCCCATCATGTCAGGAGTTGCTACTACAACATCGAAATCCAGCCATCCTTCGTTCTGGATCTTCGGGATCAGCTCCTCAGCTCCTACAAAGTCAGCTCCTGCTGCCTGTGCCTCGTCAGCCTTTGGTCCCTTTGCGAATACCAGAATACGAACAGTCTTACCGGTTCCGTGAGGAAGTACAACAGCGCCGCGGATCTGCTGATCAGCGTGACGTCCGTCACATCCTGTTCTGATATGAAGCTCTACAGTCTCGTCAAATTTTGCAGAAGCGTTCTTCTTAACGATAGAGATAGCGTCTGCTACGTCATAAAGTGCAGCGCGGTCTACGTTCTTCATAGCCTCTGCATATCTTTTTCCTGATTTCATTTAAAATAACCTCCTAGTGGTATTGACGGGGAATCTCCCTCCCACGTTCTCTGTTGCAAATACAACGGGTATTCCTGATTACTCCTCGATGGTAACGCCCATACTTCTTGCAGTACCGGCTACCATGCTCATAGCTGCTTCCAGGCTTGCTGCGTTTAAGTCTGGCATCTTGGTCTCTGCGATCTTCTGCAGGTCAGCCTTCTTTA
>ERZ894240.1918-NODE-1918-length-10546-cov-7.309027_pt1 | contig 10546 bp, 7 predicted proteins | sample MGYA00380298_ERZ894240 | MGnify/ENA primary metagenome ERZ894240 (study PRJEB32331, sample SAMN06328419) | human gut metagenome | biome: human gut microbiome; feature: stool | host: Homo sapiens | collected 2014-06-27 ...
GGGGAGGGAAAAGCGTGGGGTTCCCCCTTTCTTCAGAAAAGTTTTCCCTCCCCAATGGCTCTACTTGTCTTCGGCCTTGCCTTCCAGTTCGGCAATGCGGAACTCGACATCCTCCCAGCGCTGGAGAGCGGCGGTCTGCTCGTCGTCAAGCTCGGAGATGCGCTTGGCGGTAGCGTTGAATCCGTCGGGATCGCGCGCGAAGAAGCCGGGATCGTTAAGCCGGTCTTCCAGCGTATGCTGTTCGTCTTCCAGCGCCGCCATCTTGCCGGGCAGGGCTTCCAATTCGTCCTTGAGCATTTGAAGCTCGCGCTGTTCCTTGAAGGTCAGCTTGCGCGGGCCGATCTTGGCCGGAGGGGCCAGCGGCTTGGGTTTCGGCTTGTCGGTGTGGGCAGCCACAGGCTCGGGGCGCTGGCGCAGCCAGTCCGTATACCCGCCCACGTACTCGCGCACCTGCCCGTCGCCTTCGAGCGCCAGTGTGGTGGTGACGAGGTTGTCGAGGAACTCGCGGTCGTGGCTGACCATGAGCACCGTCCCTGAATAGCTGGCGAGCAGCTCTTCAAGCAGTTCCAGCGTTTCCACATCCAGATCGTTGGTGGGTTCGTCGAGAACCAGCAGGTTGGAGGGCATGGTGAACAGCTTGGCGAGGAGCAGGCGGTTACGCTCGCCGCCGGAAAGCGTGTGTACCGGAACCCTGAGCCGGTCCGATTCAAAGAGGAAATCCATGAGGTAACTGGCCACATGTCGCTGCTGCCCGTTGATGGTCACGGTGTCGTTGCCGTTCGCCACGTTGTCCATGACCGATTTTTCAGGATCGAGCGAGGAGCGGAGCTGATCGAAATAGCTGACTTCGAGCCGCGTCCCGTGCCGGATGGAGCCTTCCGTGGGTTCGAGTTCGCCGAGAAGGAGGCGGAGCAGGGTGGTCTTGCCCACGCCGTTGTTGCCGATGAGCCCGATGCGGTCCCCGCGCTGGATGATGGTCGAAAAGGCGTTGAATACGCGGTAGCCGTCTGGGTAGGCGAATCCCGCCTGTTTCGCCTCGATAACCAGCTTGCCGGAGCGTTCCGCCTCCTGCGCGAGCATGGAAACGACGCCCTGACGCGACACGCGGGCCATCCGTTCGGAACGCATGGCCTGCAACGCGCGGACGCGGCCCATGTTGCGGGTGCGGCGGGCCTTGATGCCTTGCCGTATCCACGCTTCTTCCTGCGCGAGTTTCTTGTCGAAGGCCGCGGCCTGTTTTTCCTCGGCGTCGAGGCGTTCCTCCCGGCGTTCGAGGAACTGGTCGAACGTGCAGGCATAACTGTAGAGCTGGGAGCGGTCCACCTCCACAATCCGCGTGGCGAGGCGGCGGACAAAAGCACGGTCATGGCTGATGAAGACGAAGGTTTTGACCCGCCGGACGAGGAAATCTTCCAGCCACGCGATGGTCTTGATGTCCAGATGGTTGGTGGGCTCGTCGAGCAGCAGGTTTTCGGAGGCGACGAGGGCGCGGGCCAGCGCCACGCGGCGCTTGTTCCCTCCGGAAAGTGTGGCGAAGTCCGCCTCGGGATCGAGCCCGAGCTGGTTGATCGCCTCAAGGATGTCGCCGTGGCGTTCCCAGCCTTCCCCGCTCTGGAGGAGGTCGCGGGCCAGCGCCAGTTTGGCGGCGGAGAGCTGATCCTCGCGGCCCGTGGCAATGAGATGGGCGGCGGCCAGCGCTTCGCCTTCCTTGCCGAGCCCTGAGGCCACCACGCCGAAGACCGGGCCGCTCCAATGATCGGGCACGGCCTGCGGCATATGTCCGAACGTGACGCCCGGCGTGCGGACGATGGTGCCGCCGTCGGGCGTGAGGTCGCCGGACAGCAGGGCCATCAGGGACGACTTGCCGACGCCGTTGCGCCCGACGAGACAAACCCGCTCACCCTGCTCCACATGCAGGTCGGCGGTATCGAGAAGCGTCTTGCCGCCCAGATTGAGCGTGACGCCCTGTAAACTCAAAAGTGCCATGAACTCCCTCGCAGGATACGCGAAAACGGATCGCGGGAACGTTTGTTGCGTAAGAAAGAGCGCGGCGGGAACGCTTGGGGGCCTTTCCGGTCGGCCCGGAGCGCGCCGCGCGGCGCTGACGGTACGGATTCTGCCCCGAAAGATATGCCGCTTCCTTAAAAGAAGCAAGGGAATGGCCCTGATGCCGCTCCTGCCGCCATGTCGGGCGTGATGATGCGGCGCTTGTTCCATGATTCTTTTGACACCGAAAAACTCTGAAGAGCACCCCGCGTTGCCACTGCCTTTTTTTTGAGGTATGGTCATGGCAAATGTCCTTGGCTGTTCTGTGGGGAGTGGCTCTGTTCGGAAGCCGGGGAAACGAACGTTCTCATGGGTGGATGAGGAAATCATGAAAGTGCGCAATCCCTTTGCTGGTCTGTTGGCCCTGTTTTTTGTGGTCGCGTGGTGCCTGAGCGGCTCCGCAGCGTTCGCCAAGCCCCTTGTGCCTCTTCGCACGGCATGGCTCGGCGAGCATGAAACGTTTTTGGTCTGGTACGCCAGAGAAAAGGGATGGGACAAGGCTGAAGGGCTGGATCTCGAATTGCTGCCCTTTGAATCCGGTAAAAACGTCATTGACGAAATGCAGTCGTCCAATTGGGCCATTGCCGGCGTTGGCGCCATGCCCGCGCTGACCGCTTCGTTGAGCAGCCGCCTGTACATCGTCGGCATCGGCAACGACGAATCCGCTTCCAACGCTATTTTCACGCGTGCCGACAGCCCCATCCTCAAAATGAAGGGTTTTAACCCCAACTGCCCGGAAGTGTACGGCAATCCCGGATCCGTGCGCGGGAAGACCTTCATCGTCCCCAAGGGCACGTCCGCTCACTACATGTTGAGCCGCTGGCTGCACGTCCTTGGCCTGAACGAGCGTGACGTCAACATCGTCGACATGCAGCCGTCCGAAGCCATGAAGGCGTTTGCCGACGGCCAGGGCGACGCCATCGCGCTGTGGGCTCCCCAGACCTTTGAAGCCGAAAAGCTCGGCCTGAAGACCGTCGCGCACTCCAGCGACTGCAATGCCCGCCAGCCCATCCTGCTCGTCGCCAATATGGATTATGCCAACAAGCACAAGGGCGACATCGTGGCCTTCCTCCGCGTGTATCTCCGCAGCGTGGACATGATGAAGAAGACCCCCGCCGAGGACCTTGCCGACGACTACATGCGTTTCTACAATGCGTGGACCGGCAAGACCATGACCCGTGAGGAAGCCATCCGCGACATCAAGGATCACCCGGTATACGCTCTCGACCAGCAGCTTGATATGTTCAAGCAGAGCTATGGGACCAGCGAACTGCGTGAATGGTTGCACGATATCGTTTCCTTCCAGAACGAGACCGGCGAACTGGATCGGCGTGACTTGGCCCGCCTTGAGCGCCTCCATTACGTCACCGACATTTATCTGAAGGCTGTGAAGGCACCCGCCAAAAAGTAGTTTTTCGCACCGAAAAATGTTTTTGAAGGTGGTTCCGGGATGTTGCGTTCCGGAACCACTCTTGTTTGAGAAAGAGGAGGCGATTTTTGTGAAGTTCTGTTTGACTTTTTCCGTTTGTTTGAGAAAAATCGCCTTCCGTCTTGTTTCTTCCCGGAAAAACGCAGGCTGCCCGTGTTCTTTTCGCGCGGCCCGTTTTTGTGTGTCCGTTTAACCGGAGCGGCCCCGTGGCCGTTCCGGTTTCATCTGTGTGCCATACGGGTAACAGGTCGGTATCAAAGTATGTTTTTGAAAAATGAAGGGATCTTGAGCTTTTTCAAGCTGTGTAGGAATACGGTTGTGGAAAAGTTTTTCACAAGCCAGTGTATAACAAGGGCCCCTCATATGAAAACCCTTGTCTCCCAAGGGTAAAGAAAACATCGGAGAAGTGGCGGTATTGCAAAAAGGCCTGTCATTACGGGTAACTTTTTTATCCTCCTTTGTGGGAAGCCTTTTGCGCCCCGACGGGCAGAAACTCCGCGAATCTGCTTTGTCACAGGACAAGTCAAACGCTAGAAGAATCGGATATGAAAACTCAGTGGCTCAAAATCTGTGAAGATCTGCAAAACAGGCTCAATCCCGGCACCTACAAGGTTTGGGTTGCGCCTCTCACCGCCGACCTTGAAGGGGAGGGGAAGATCCGTCTGTCCGCCCCCAATGGATTTGTGGCGACGTGGGTACGCGATCGCCTGCTGAACGACATTTCCGATGCGGCTTCCGCCATTTTCGGGCGGACGATGGAGATCAGCGTGGTTGCGGGCAATCCTCCCGCCAAGCCGAGCCGTTCCGTTCCGGGGCGTCCTGCCGTCTCCGTTGAGGGTGAGCCCGCTCCGGCCCGTCGTCCCCGTACGGCTCCCGCGCCCCGTCCGGTGGCCGCTCCGTCCCTGCTTTCTTCCGCTGCCGAGCAGCTTTCCCTGCCCATCACCATGCCCGTGAACCAGTCCGTCCCGCACAACTGGCGGTACGCGTTCGACAGCTTTGTGGTCGGCCCCACCAATGACATGGCCTATGCCGCGGCGCGCAACATGGCGCGTTCCGGTGCCGCCGTGGATACCTTGTTCCTCAGCTCCGGGCCGGGGCTCGGCAAGACGCACCTCACGCAGGCCGTGGGGCAGGCTCTGTGCGAGGCCAGCAACCGCTCCAATCCCAAGGTCGAATATCTGACCGCCGAAGAGTTTTCGAGCTGTTTCGTGCAGGCCCTCCAGTCGAGGACCGTGGATCGCTTCAAGGGGCGTTTCCGCGATGTGGATTTGCTGCTCCTTGAGGACGTGCACTTCCTCCAGGGCAAGGAAAAGATGCAGGATGAGGTGCTTTCCACCATCAAGTCCCTGCAGGAAAAGGGGAGCCGCGTCGTCCTGACGAGTTCCTTTGCGCCCTGCGAGCTGCGGAACGTGGACAACAGCCTCGTGTCGCGTTTCTGTTCGGGGTTCCTCGCCGGTATTGAAAAGCCCGACGCCAGCACGCGCCGCCGCATCCTTCAGGAGAAGGCCCGCCAGAACAACGCGCTGTTGTCCGATACGGTGGTGGATGTGCTGACCGAGCGCCTCACCGGGGATATCCGGCAGTTGGAAAGCTGCGTGCATAACCTGCTGCTCAAGGCCAAGTTGCTTGGCTGTACCATTTCCGTGGAAATGGCGCAGGAAATTCTGGCGCAGTACAGCCTTGACGATCCTTTTGTGGATGTGGATTCCATTATCCGCAAGGTGTGCGAAGGTTTTGGGCTCTCGCCCGAGCAGTTGGCCTCCCGCAGCCGCAAGCAGAATCTGGTGGTGGCCCGCAACACGATTTTCTATCTCGCCCGCAAGCACACCGAGTTGTCCTTGCAGGACATCGGCGACAAATTTTCCCGCCGGCATTCCACGGTGCTCAAGGGCATTGCTTCGGTTGAGCGCGAGCTGCGCCGCGAGTCGCCCCTCGGGCGTCAGATTGCCGGCACGCTGGCTTTGCTGGAGCGGCGTTAGGTTGTATTGGGAAACCGGGGAAGGGAAAGTCTTTCTGAAGAAAGGCTTCCCCTTCCCTTGTCCGGCTTCTTCCCCCCCTTTCCAAAGGATTTTGACTTTATCGAATCCCTCATTGAGGGGGGCGGGTTTCGTGAATGTTTTTTTGAAAAGACAAGGGCATCCCGTTGGATGCCCTTTTGCGTTACGGCGTTAGTCGATTAAGGGAGCGAAACGACCGAAACATGCAACCACTCGCTTGCGGGTAGCTGCTGATTGGAAAACGGAGGAACTCCCTTCAGCCTTGCCTCCCCATTTTGTAAAAAAGCCTTGGGAAGGAGAGAAGAGGGGGGAGGAAAACCCTTCTCCAGGAGGCTTTCCTCTCCCCTCTCCCGATTTTCCTCTTTCTTTTTTCACTCCACAGGCGGATTCCAGCCGCTGTCTCCGCCCGCGCCGGTGGTGGTAATGAAGCGGACTGCGGAGACCCTGCCATCCGGGGCGACGCGGGCCATGATGCGGAAGGTCGTGGGCTTGCCGTGCCGCCGTACCTGAATATCGTCAACCCAGCCGATGGTCGAGCCGAAGCGCAGATCGCTGAATACGTATTCTGTATATCCCTCAAGGGGCCCCTCCAGCGGAATTTCAGCCTCAAGGGCGGGGTAGAGGGCAAAGCGCTCGTACGCGCGGAACATGCGGTCCTTTGCGGCAAGCTCGGCCCAGAGCGGCTGCGGCGGCTTGGCGTAGGCAATGAATGTCTGAGGCTCCTCCGTGAATACCGTATAGCCCGCCACGTCCCAGACGCTCCCGCGATCCAGAATGAGCTTCCAGTGGAAAGGCGTGAAGGCGTCGGGTACGAGGTGCACGGCGCGCACATCATCCCAGAGGCCCTTTCCACGCTGCCCGGGAGCCAAATCCTCACTGAGAAGCTCTTGGGTGAAAACGTCGGGCGTGTAATGGCTGTCCTTGAGATGCGCTTCAAGGCCCACCCGTGTGGCCAGCGAGCCGAGCGGATAGAGGATGGTCCAGAGCAGCAGGCCTATCATGACGGCGCGCCGCTTCCGCCAGAATATGAGCCCAAGGGCCAACGGCAGGAGAAGCAACGGGTCTACGATAAACAGCGCATTCAAACGTACCCTGTAGTCGCTGAACGGCAGAAAGACCTGCGTGCCGTAGGAATTCATGCAGTCCAAAAAAATGTGATGCAGAATGAGCAGGTAGGCCGTGAGCCATGCCAGCGGCAGCGGCCAGCCGAATGGCGGTGAGTCGTCGGGGACTTTGGGGACGCGCCAGCGGTTCATCAGCCAAGGGATGAGGGCAAGGAGCAAAGCGAGCCCCAAACCGCCGACGAACGAATGGGTGATCCCCCGGTGGTATTCAATGTATTGCAGCGGGGTGCGGGTAAAGAAGACATCCATATCGGGAGAAGCCGCTACCAGCGCCGCCCATGCCGGAAGCCACCAGCGGCGTTTTCCCGGCAGGGCGTAGCCAATGACGGCTCCGCTCAAGGCATGTGTGATCGGTTCCATAGCGTTCCTTATCTTGCAAAAAAGAAGGGGAAGGGCTTTTTCCGTGAAAAGCCCTTCCCCGGTGTCTCGCCAAATGGTGCGGCGTATCACAGCGTTTTATGCCGAGCGCACGTGCCGCATCCAACAGGAAAATAGGCTCGGATTGCCCTTGCGCAAGCCGCTACCCCCAGAGAGCCTGCCAGCGTCAAAAGCGACTAAGGGAGTACGGGGGATGCGTTGTGGGCGGCGTTGTGGGAATACGGTTTTTCTAGAAAACAAGAGCCATTGCGGACATCAATGTTGCGAAAAGGCAACGCTGCCCTGACCAAGCAGGTCGTGCATGTGGACCATGCCGAGCAGGCGGCGCTCTTCGTCGGCGATGGGCAATACCGTGATCGCTTTGCTTTCCATGAGTTCAAGAAGCGTGGCGACCGTATCGCTTTGGGTCCCGCAGCGGGGAGAAGGCGTCATGACGGTGCTGACCGGGGCCTCGGGATTGAGCGTCCCACGGCAGACGGCCCGCCTGACGTCGCCGTCGGTCAGGATGCCGCTGATCCTGTGTTCGTTATCGAGCAGAAGCACGGCTCCAAGCTTGCCTTGATCCAGTTGGCGCAGGGCTTCCGACAAGAGGCTTGTTTCGGAAAGCTGAGGAAGGCCCTCGGTCCGCATGACTTCGCTGACGTTGAGCTTCAGGCGTTGCCCCAGGCTGCCTCCGGGATGGTAGCGCAGGAAATCTTTTTCCGTAAATGATTTTAGCTGCATCAGACAAACGGCCAGCGCATCGCCGAGGGCGAGGACCGCAGTGGTCGAGGCTGTGGGGGCAAGCCCGTGCGGGCAGGCTTCACGGGGGACGCCCGAATGCAGCGTCACGTCGGCAAGACGCCCAAGGGTGGAGTCCTCCCGCCCCGTCATGGCGATCAGGCTGGTGCCGAGCGATTTCAGCGCGGGCAGGATGGCGTTCAGCTCCGCCGTTTCACCGGAATTGGAGATGGCAATGATGACGTCGTCTTTGCGGAGGCTCCCCAGATCTCCGTGGGCTCCTTCCACGGGATGGAGAAAGAAGGCCGGCGTACCGGTCGAGGAAAAGGTGGCGGCAAGCTTGCGGCCGACCAAGCCGGATTTGCCGATGCCGGTCACGACCACACGCCCGGTGCACGCCGCCAGAAGCCCCAGCGCAAGGACGAGGGGGGCTTTTTCCGGCGTCCGGGCGTTGAGCCGGTCCCGCACGGCGGCGAGCCCGGCGATTTCGGTATTCAGAACGTCCTGCGCGAGCTTGATGAGCGCGGCGGGTCCGGTATGGGAACGTACGGATTGTATCATGGGAAAACGTCCTTGAAGCGGCATGGCGTGCCGCCGTTACAAGAGAAAAAGAGAGCGAACAGGAAGCATAGAAAAAGAATGGTCCGCAGGCAAGCTGGCGGGGGGCGGCCATCTCTCATGCGGAGAACAATATTTCTCAGCCTGTTGACGATATAAGTCGGTTCACGTACTCACGAAAGAGGCTGTTCCGTCCGTTTTTCCCCTCCTCGCATCCTTCTTTTACGATATGGAAGCCTTTCACAATATTGCAAGGCGAAGCCCGTTCGGGTATCCACCTCTCTCTACCATTTCATTTGGGAGTCCCCTATTATGGATATTAAGGAAGTCCGCGCCAACGCCAAAGAGCGCATGAAGGGTTTTTGCCGTGTTTGTCCCGTGTGCGATGGGCGCGCCTGCGCAGGCGAAACTCCCGGTATGGGCGGCATCGGAACCGGGAGCGCGTTCAAGAACAATGTGGCCGCGCTTGCCGGCGTCCGTCTGAACATGCGTCTGATTCATGAGGTCAAGAAGCCCGTCACGGAAACGGAGGTGCTCGGATTCAGGTTGCGCCTGCCCGTGCTGGCCGCTCCCATAGGGGGGACCTCCTTCAATATGGGCGGGGCCCTTTCCGAGGCGGAATATGCGCGGGCCATCGTATCCGGCTGCCGCGAAGCGGGCATTGTCGGCTGCGTCGGCGACGGCGCGCCGGATGAACTGCACGAAGCGGGGAATGCCGCCATCGCCGCCGAGCGCGCCGGATGCGACGGCATCGTGGTTTCCAACCACGGCGGGCGGGCTCTGGATCATACGCCGGGGACCATCGAGGTCCTTCCCGCCATCGCCGCGCAGGTCAAGGGCCGCATGGCCGTTTTGATGGATGGCGGCATCCGTGACGGGCTCGACGTGCTCAAGGCGTTGGCCTTCGGCGCGGACGCCGTGCTGATTGGCCGTCCCTTCTGTCTCGCCGCCGTGGGGGGCGGTTCCGAAGGCGTGAAGCTGACGGCGGATCATCTTTACAATCAGCTTGTGCGCAGCATGGTGTTGACAGGCTGCCCGTCCGTCCGCGAAGCCGGGCGCCACCTCGTCAGTACGGCCCATCTCGCCTAATCCATACGGAGTTTTCATGAAAGTCAGTTTGCCTCAAAGAAACAAGCTCGCTCAGTCCATGTTGTGGAACCTGTTCCTGCTGACTGTCGGCGCTGTTTTCTTTTCTCTCGGCGCGCAGGCTGTGGCTGCGCATCACGGCTTCCTTACCGGGGGGATTTTCGGTGCCGGTCTGCTCGGCTGGTATACGACCGGGCTGTTTACGCCCGCGATCTGGTACCTGTTGATCAATATACCGTTGTTCTTCGTGTCGTGGTTCCAAATCGGGCGCCAATTTTTCTTCTACAGCCTGTACGGAAGCCTTGCGACCACGATCATCAGTGAACTTATCACGTTTCAGGTCCCGATTCAGGATCACTTCTACGCGGCGATTACGGCGGGCGTCCTTTGCGGTACGGGTACCGGGCTCATGCTGCGGACGCTGGGGTCCGGCGGCGGCCTGGATCTCATCGGTGTTATCCTGAACAAGCGCTGGAACATCGGCATCGGGCGGTTTAATTTCTGCTTCAACGCGGTGATGTTCCTCGCTTCTATGGCGACCATTTCCCTCGATATGGTCATCGTGTCGTTCATTCAGGTTTTCGTGGCTTCCGCGACTATCGAATACGCGCTCCGTATGGGCAGCCAGAGGAAGATGGTCTACGTGGTCACCGATCGGGGCGAGGCGCTGTGCGAGGCGATCATCGCCGAAGGCTACGGCGGCGCGACCGTGCTCAAGGGCAAGGGCGCGTACAGCGGCGGCGACCGCGAGATCATCCTTACCGTAACCAACAATATCATGTTGCGGCGTCTGGAGAACCTTGTTTTCGCCATTGACGACAAGGCCCTCTTCATCGTGGAGAATACCTTTTACGTTTCCGGCACCCGGTATCCGCGGAAGTCGATTATTTAGGAGAACCCGCCTTGGGAAGGAAGATGCCTTTTTTCAAAAGGGGCCCTTCCTCCTCCCCAAACCACACTTCCATCCTCCTCAAACTTTTGTAATGGCAGATGATGGTTGCTGTGACGCGGATGTCGGCTTTACTGGAGAGAAGAGAACCATTCCGGATGCCATAAACAAAAGAGCCCTTCAGGAAGCATCCTGAAGGGCTCTTTTCATAAACACAAAGACGTGTTCCCCACTTCCCCCGAAATCGCCATGAGGGATTCGATAAAGACGAAAGTCTTTGAAGGGAAGGGGTGGGGTTTGGGGAGGGGAAGGGAAACTT
>ERZ894240.1923-NODE-1923-length-10530-cov-9.041814_pt1 | contig 10530 bp, 6 predicted proteins | sample MGYA00380298_ERZ894240 | MGnify/ENA primary metagenome ERZ894240 (study PRJEB32331, sample SAMN06328419) | human gut metagenome | biome: human gut microbiome; feature: stool | host: Homo sapiens | collected 2014-06-27 ...
CTTTTGACTGGTGGGGAGGGCGGCCCAGAAGGAGTCCGTTCCGGCGGGAGTTGGAAAAGGCATTTCCCCCGCCGTCGATATGGATGGGATTCACCCGTTTTCCCGGTATGTTGAAAAAAGGCCCTTGGCGGTTTGTCGCTAAGGGCCTTTTGGGTTATCCGTTTGGTAATTTGTATTGCCGTGGTCGGGCTATGCTTCCACAAGCTCCACGGTGCTGTAAGCGTCTTGGATTTTGAACACCAATCTGCCGATACGCCGCAATTCCCGGGCCAGCGTATGCATCACCACGCCTTCCACCTTGGCCTCGGGGTTCATCAGTTCCAGAAGATCCGCGAAGGTTTCAAGCGAAGAGAACGCTCTGAACAGCAATTCCCGCATTTCTTCGGCGTGTTCCGCTTCCAACAGTTCTTTTTCGCAGCGCACAGCCAAAGGAGGAAATCGATAGTGGCGGATTTCCTCTTGGATTCGCTCTACCTTCGCAGGCGCGGGGTGTTCTTCGTCGGACGGCGTTCCGGAACGGAGCAGGGCCTGAGCCGCGCTCTGAAGCAGGGCGGCGAGAGATGCCGCATCGGGGGGGGGGAGCGGAAACAGGAAAAGGCGTTTCTGACATGATGCACTCCAAGGATTTTTTTGATTGGAGCCTTCAAAATAGAAAACTCCGGGTGCTCAAAACCGTCCTTGGAACGGCGGGCATATTCCCGGCAAGCCGGTCTTGTATTAGCCCACACCCGGAGAATAAGGCAAAGGTTACACCAAAACGGAGGCGTAAAAAAAGCCACTCTAACGGGACGGCGGGCCGCCAAGGAATAAAGGTGTTTTGAAGCACCTTTCTAAAAATACACATAGCGAACCGAGGAAGTCAAGAAACGCTTCGGGAGTGGAGTGCCTTCCCACGCTGGGCTGCAATCATTTTATGGATTCAAAAGAAGTGGTTCCCTCGTAGGAATACCACAACTGAGACGGATTCAAGGCACATCCCACTCGACAGGCTTCCGATAAAAGACGAAAAAAGATACTCCCCCTCCCTTCCATTACGCCGCACAAGCGTTTCCTTTGGCGGCAAGGCCGCCAAAGGAAACGCGCCGCCGGGTCAAGGGGGCGCTGCCCCTTTGCGGGGTCCCGAGGGGCAGAGCCCCTCGGCGGGGTCCGGGGCAGAGCCCCGGAAAAAGGGCAGACAGGGTTACTTGGAAGGTTCACTTTCGCGCTGGGAAACGTAAAGGGACTTGTCGTCTATGTTCAGCACCGGAAGGAACTGCCCGGCCAGCGCGTACAGCCGATAGGCTCCGACGATCTCGTTCCCGCGCGCCGTGGCTTCCTGCGTGGCGGAATTGAAGAGCTCGCTCTCGGCGTCCAGCACGTCAAGCAGGCTGCGCTGCCCAAGGTTGAACTGCGCCAGATAAGCATCCCGCGTCTGCGTGTTGTAAACGACCGCTTCCTGATAATACTTCCGCTGTTCAATGGCGGCCATGTAACGGGTCCACGTGTCCGCGATTTCGAGATTCAAATCATCAAAGAAGTTATAGGCGGTCTGACGCGCCTGACGGATGCGCGACTCGGCGGCTTCCGTCTCGGCCTTATCCGCACCGCTGTTGAACAGGTTCCAACGCATGGTCGCCATGACGTCGAAACTCGACGTCCAATTGCTCCCCCTGCCGCCGCGATCCGAATAGTTCGGCCCAACCTCAAGATTGATCTTCGGATGGTAGGCCGACTGTGCAAGTTCCTTCTCGCCGCGTGCCGCCCGGATGTCCGCAAGATACGCCTTCAGCTTGGGGTTCCCTTCCTCAGCCGCCTTCATCACCGCGTCGGGGTCGGCAAACATCCCTTCAGGGACATATACTTCCGCAAGCGACGGGGGCACGGGCTTCCCGGTCAGCCGGATATAGGAGGCCTCGGCTTCGCGCAACGAAGCCTCGGCGTCCGTCAGGGTGGACATGGCGCGGGAAAGGCGGCCTTCCGTCTGGGTCAGGTCGGCCGTCGTGGATGCCCCGAGGTTCAGGCGCTCGCGCTGCGAAGCGAGGATTTCCTTATGCCGCGCCACATTCTCCTGTGCGAGGCGCAGGATTTCACGCCGCCGCAGGTAGTCCACATGGGCGATGAGGCCATCCAGACCGAACGAGGTAGCGTTGTCGAACACGCGGTATTCCATCGATTCAACGGTGGCTTCTCCAGTACGGACACGGCTGCGGGTGGCGAAGCCGTCCCACAGGGGCTGGGTCAGGGTAATGCCCACGCCGCTCGCCGCGTACATGCCCTTATCCGAACCGTAGGAGCGCGTGGTATCGTCGCTCAGGCGGCTGGCGCCGTAGCGCCCGGTCGCGTCCACGCTCGGCCCCCATCCGGCCTTTGCCCGGCGCAGTTCATAGCGGGTCACATCCAGATTTTCCTGAATGACCTTGAGTCCCCGGTGGTGGGCGATGGTCTCGGCCACGGTTTCCCGGACGGTGACAGCACTTTCCCGCACGGGCGCGGAAGTCACGGCGGCGTTGGAGGTCGGAGCGGCCGGGGCATTCGTCATTCCGCCGAGACACAGCACCGCCGTCATAAGGATCATCGCAAAGGCTCTACCGTACATATTTTGCTCCTCCGGAGGGCAACCCACCCTCCTGCGTGGCACTCACCCACGCGCTCACTCGGGACATCCCCCAAGCGTTTTCCTAAAAAACCGTACCGCGCACAGGCGGATCGGCGTTTCCCTCGACAAGCGCCCTCTCCTTTCGAAAGACGGGAGGGCTTGCTACGCCACCCCCTCATCCTCTTCAGGCAGGTTGGCGGCGACCCTGTTCCTGCCCGCTTTCTTGGCTTTGTAGAGAAACGCGTCGGACACCTGCACAGCCCGCCGTATTTCCGCATGACATTTCCGCGTTCCGGCGTAATCGGCAACGACGATTTCCGTCACCCCGAGGCTGATCGCCACCCGGATCTCCTCCCCTCTGGTGGAGATCGGTTTTCCCGCGATGCTCTTGCGCAGCCGTTCCGCAACCAATGCCGCCCGGATCACATCCGTATCGTACAGCATGACGAGGAACTCTTCCCCGCCATACCGGCAGCAAATATCTTCAACCCTGAGGCAGTCCAGAAAGCGCTGCGCCACCACGCGCAACACCTCGTCCCCCGCCTCATGGCCGTGCCGGTCGTTGACCTTCTTGAAATGATCGATGTCCGCCATGATAAAGGAAATGCTCTGCCGCTTGCGGCTTGCGCGGGCAAAGCTCTTTTCCGCCAGCGCGAGGAAGCCGCGCCGGTTCGGCAGGCCCGTCAGCATGTCGGTCAGGGACAGGTTCCTGTACTTCTCGATGAGCCTTCTGTTTTCTTGCAGCGTATTGCCGATAAGCTCGAAGTACGTCCCGAGGGCCCCCAGGCGGGGAAGTTCCGGCGTGTCGCCTTCCGCGAGTTCCTTGATCCCCCGCTCGACCGCCTTGAGCCTATCCATGATGTCCTTCAAATACGTAGCCATACAGCCGCAGTTTTCGAAATGGACTCCCAGTTCCCCGTGCGCGATGGATTGCGCGGCCCGGCGCAGTTCGTAAATCTGGAGGCAGAGCTCACGGATCTCCCTATCCTGCACAGGTATTTCGTCGACGATGCGGACCGTACATCCGCTGTCGTTCACGATCCGCGAAATGATCTCAAGAAGCTTAGGCAGAGGTAGATTCGAATGCATCGTTTCCCTCCGCGAGTTGTATTTGTTGGGCGCGCCAATGGCTGTAACGGTCCATCAGGAAAGCAATATGCCTTGGTAACAGGGTATTTTTATTGTGTTTCCCAAAAACGGTCTTCCGGGCGTTCCGGCGTATGGAGAGCAGCTCGGATCGCCTTTCGAGCAACAGGGTTATGAGCATGACCCAATTCATCCTGCGCCCGGAGGGGTACAGAAAACCGTTCTGGCCGTCGCTGAGGACTTCGCGGACGGCTCCGGTGTCGGGCGCGAGCACGACGCACCCGCAGCTCATGGCCTCCAAGAGTTCGGAAGGCAGCATAAAGGAAATATCTTTGCAGAGATGCAGCGAGGAGACACACAACAGGTCGCGGTAGGCTCCCGGAGGGAGGAAATCCAGCAGGTGGATCCGGCCCCTCATGCCGGAGGGAAACGCCGCCATGCTCTCCCGGAGGCAATCGAGGCGGACCTCCTTGCCCGTGCTGATAAGAACCACATGGCAATCCGGCCGCGCCGAGAGCAGGGACGGCAGCTCGCACCAGAAACCACCCTCCCGCAACCGGGCGGCGTCCCGCACGGAAAGGGTCACGATCTCTTGCCGTTCCGTCAGTTCGCAGTCCCCGAAACTGAATCGGCTGGCGGGGGCCGGAGCGAAAAACTCCGTGTCCACACACTTCCGCAGTACGGAAATGAACCCGCGCATCCCTTCGGGGTATTGCTCCCGCTGCCATTCCGTCGTCGTAAAATGGCAGTTACAATCAAAAAAGTTTTTCGCTTGCAGCGTGTTGCGGATATTGCGGGGGGCCAAGGGGATGTCGGGCATGGTGCTGAGAGGATAGCGGGTCTCGGCCTCGTCCCGAAAATACCAGTCGGCATACCCGACAAGGAAAGCTTCCGGGAACAGGTTCCGCACAAACAGACCGTTGCCCATAGAACCCGACAGGATCACCATGTCGGGCTCAAACCCTTCCGCAAGCACGCCCATGAGCGACGAAGCCGTGGCCCGGCCGCGCAAATAGGCCATGGTCCAATCCCGTTCCCCGGCGTCAAGGGCGGGGGTCGATATCGATGCCACAGCCTTCTTCCTGTCCTTGGGCTTCTTCAGAAGAACCCTCTTGACGCCAGGGAGCGAGAAATCCCGCCTCCCGTACTCCGACGCGAACAGCACCTCGTTGCCCGGCAGTGCGGCCAACGAGGCGGCCATCGTCCCCAGAGGTCCGGGAAAAGTATAATTCAAAAAGAGGATACGCATAGGCCCTTCGGGCATCCTCCCGGATTGCGCGGTATAGTCGATCCGGGAGGATGCGTGTATGTTACTGCGCGTTTTCCAGAATGAACTTATGGAGCATCGCCTGATCGTCCGTGACGGTTTCCGGCGTGAGGCCATGCACTTGGATGGTAAGGCCCGCATCCGCATTCACGAAGGCGTCGCCCTGCTGTGTCCATGCATCGCTCAACGTCAGCGTTTCCTTGTCCCCGTCAAGGCCGAGCTCTATGCCGTACTGCTTCAGCCCGGCCGTATCCGTAAGCGACAAGGCATGGTCCCCGGAAATCAGAACTTCCACATTTTGGACGATCGGGCCATTATTCGGATCGGTGTTCCGCAGCAGATCGTCGAGGGTCAGGTCCTTGTTGTCGGTAATCAGGAAGTCGATGCCGTCGCCGCCGTCCACAAGGAAGTCGGTGGAGTCGTACTTGATGATGTCGTTCCCGGAGCCGCCGAACAATATATCCCGTCCCTCTCCACCGTCGAGGTAATCATCTCCGCTGCCGCCAAAAAGGATGTCGTTCCCGGAACCTCCGTATAGATGATCGTTGCCGCTACCGCCGAAAAGGACGTCGTCTCCAGAGCCGCCGTACAAGTGGTCATTGCCGCCCAGACCGAAGAGGACATCGTTCCCTTCGCCACCGAACAGCCAATCGTCACCGTCGGACGAGTTTTCCAGATGCTTTTCCGACCAGTCCGCAAGCTCATGCAGCTTGGCGCTATCGTGGCCCAGATTCAGGATGGCATCGCTCAGGGATGCCGGAGTGACCCCGTGTGAGCCCCCCGTAAGAGTGCCGAGTTCCTGCGCGAGCCGGTGCAGGGTATCGTCTGCGCCTGAAGTATTGCTGCCGTCGCCGATGAGCAGATCGTTGCCGCCCTGCCCATACATGACGTCATTGCCTTCCCCGCCGATCAGGGCATCGGGCATGTCCGGCTTGCCCTCGTTGGCGTTCGGAACCAGCGCGCTGCCTATTTCCTCAGGATGCTCGCGGACGTAGTCGATAACGTCGGCCGTGCTCGGATTGAAGCCGAGCTGCGCCTTCACATACTCCGCGAGAGAGACGATGGCCCCATCCACGCTGAACTGCGCGGTGTCTCCGAAGACCACGTCATCGCCCTTGTTGGCGAAGATGGTGTCCGAAACGGGCTTCGTCACCGTGGACGAAACAATGGCGTCATACAACTCATTCGCGTTGTTGATGATAGTCGCGTTGTGGGGAGAATCCTCACTCGGGGTATTATCGAACTTGTCGAGCACGTCGAGGTTGTTCGCGCCATTCCCAAGGATGCCTATGGCGTGAACGTCGACCGGGTGGGCGCTGTCTCCGACGATGCGGTTATAGACCTTTTCCGCATTGCCGACGTGGTCCCTTCCTCCACTGTTGGACTTGTTCGGATCCCCGTCGGTGATGAAGTACAGCCTGTTGTCATGTCCGTTTGCTTCCACCGAATTGAACCACGTTTCAGCCTTCAGCAACGGATCTTCATAGTTTGTTGAACTGTACAGGTTCTTAGAATTCAAATAGTCACTGATGAACTGATTCAATTGGGCTTCCGTCGTCGCGCTGGTCAACAAGAATGTGTTATTGGCGTTGACAGACCCGGCGAACTTAACAAGCTGAATGTTGATGACAGCATCGGTCCCCTTGATATCGCTCCACAGCTTTGTGATGTACTGAGCGACGGCCTTCTGGGCCGTATCGTAGGAACATCCCTCCGTATACTTGTAATTTCCCCACCAATCCTTTGTGCCCATCGACAACGAGTTATCCAACACAAATGAGATGTTGTAACTCATAGCGACGTTTTCCGTCGTCGTCGCGCCTTGCAGGAGGTCGTCGCCGATGGAGCCCGCGCCGGTCGTAGCGGTCACGTTGACGGTGATGTCTGCGCTGTCGGTCGCGCCGTGCCGGTCTTCCACCCCGTAGCCGAACTGGATAGATTCACTGTTCTTTCCGGTATTCGTAACCGAAATCGTGCCCTTCTGCCAATCGATCGAGAGCTTCGTCGTCTCGTTGTACGAGATGTCCGTGGAGACATCATGGGCAGTATATGTCTTGCCGCCTATGGTGATTTCCGTGATATGCAGGCCGTCCTTGGACACGGACGCGTCATCCCTGTCCATGTCGTTGTGCAACAGATCCTCAAACGTGATCGTGATCGATGTACTCGGCACCTCTCCCGAGGGGACCGTGCTGCTGATGACCACGTTGTCGGGCGTGAAGACATCGGCGGTATGCTCCACTTCAATGGATGCGGACCCCGTGAGATCCCCGCCCACGGCCAAACCGCCGCTCACCGTGAAATCCTCTCCGGCGTGCACATTGCCCGTGACATACAAGAAGCTGTTCGCGCCGAACCCTTCACTGTTGATGGAGAGGTTGCCGTTGACGATGGTGACGCAATTCAGGGGCGTATTCCCCAGCAGCGAACTGTTTAAATCTCCTTCGATGTACAGCAGCAGGTTGTGTTCCGAGGCGTACTTGACCGCGGCCTGAACCTGATCAGCACTCGTCCCGGAGGAAATCTTCAACGTGTAGATGTGTGCGGCGTCCTTTAAGGTATCCAGTGTCAGGTTGTTGCCGCCCAGATCCGAGAAGAACTTGCCGAAAAGGTCACCCGCAACCCCATCTTCCAAAACTGAGAACGCGTCATCCTGCTTGTCCGTCATCCATCCGGTATGGATACGGTCGCCTACAGTACCGCCCACCGTAATGATGCTGTCCCCGAGCACCGCGCTCGCCGATGCGGAGATGATGCTTTCTCCGGCCACGGCCTTGTCGATGTCATAGATATTGTCCGCCGCTTCTGGAGCGGTATTGGTGACGGCGATATGGACCGTATCGGTTGCGGTATCCAGATCTCCGTCCGTAGCCACCACCTTGAGCTCGCCGCCAAATCCTTCCTTGACCTTGGTCGAATCATATTCCAGCGTATAGGAATACCGGAATTCATTGGCGTCGCTCCCAGTCTGGACGACGGTTATGGTGTAGAGGCCGTCCGGGTCCGTATACTGCCAGTTGCCTTCAACGTTCTTTTCGAGCGCATGCCCGTCGAACGTGAACGCCGCGTTCCCCGGCCCGTCCGCACCGAAATGCACCATGAATGTATCCGTAATGCTGCCACTCGCAGAGTCCGCAGCGTGTTCGCCTCGATCGCCCTGAACAGTCAGCACGGGCGCGTCGTCAAGCGCGTCCACGGTGATTTGGCCGGTCGCCGTGCCGCCCGTGGTCGTGATGCTCACGTCGAACACGTCCGCGTGCACGGCCTCCCCGCGTCCCGCGTCGCCTTCGCCGGGGCGGTTGGACGCGTTGCCCGTGGCGTCCACGGGCGCGGTCAGGGTATAGGTGTAGTGCACGGTCCCGTCCGCATCCATGCCCGTCACCGTCAGCGTGCCGTGCGCGCCGCCGGGCACGGACACCGCGGCGTCCGCCGTCACTTCAACGCCGTTGTGGTACAGCTTGCCGTTTTCCACCTTCAATTCGGTGCCGCCGATGCTCACCGTGGCGTCCGCGCCGTGCAGCTCCATCTTGAACGAGCCGTCCGTCGCGGCTCCGAAGGGCTGCGTGGCCGACGTCTCGTGCTGCGAGCCCATGCCGGGGATGTTGCCCTCGTCCGTGGTCACCACGCTCGAGCCGCCCGAGGGGGCGTCGTTGAACAGCGGGCGTTCGGGCACTATCACTTCTTCAACGACAGCCTCCTCTTCCTCCACGCCTCTGTTGCCGTAAGCCTCTAATTCACGATCAGGTTCAGCAGCGCGGTTCAAGCCGAGATCAAGGCCGCCAAGACGTTCGACCCCATCCATGAGGGAAGCGTCCGTGTACTCGTGGAAGCGGCCGCCGTCGGCGTTCGAAGCCGCTACCGCCGGACCTGCCGCGGGCATCAGATCGGGTTCGTTAAGGGCTGCAAAAAACTCGGAGCCGGAAACGGACGTTCCATCCACGATGAAGTCCGGGATGCTGTCCTTGGAGAAAGTCGTGTAAAAATCAGTAAGGGTAATCCGGCTTCCGTCTTCAAAGGAAAGAAGCAGATCATTGCCTTCCTTGGAAAGAACCACGCTGTCCGAAGGAAAATCGAACGCGATGTGGTCAAATTTTTCGCTAGGGATAACCTGATTGGCTCCATTCGCAGGATGTCTGAGAGTAAGGTCTGCCATCATATGCTCCGAATACTGTTAAGTGGATGAAAAAATATCGTTTGGCGAACACCGCGGAACGTTCGCCTCTCATGCCAGACTGAGTATCGACTTCTTGTCCATCACCATGATGGCGCCTTCCTTGTGCCTCATTTCGACAGCGCCTTTGGGCAGGCCGTTCAAAGAGTACGAAAGGAACCATCCATTATCTTTCGTGAAACCAAAAAGTTTATTCCTATCAACCCAAAGGCCGAGGCAGGCTTTCAGGTCACCGGAGGCGGCTATCGGCAGAGACGTGTCAATGAACACATCAATCCCCGAAACGGAGGCAACGCCTTCCCGTCCATGTCTCAACAGTACGTCCAACACCCCTTTTCCGATGAGAAACGTGAACTGCCCGTTGCCGTCTATGAAATAATCCGTGGGATCATACTGAATGATTTCTAAAGGGATATCGCCTTCGTCCAGAGGCGCCTCTTCCGCAAACGCACAAAAAAGGGGCACATCATATTCTTCCTCCGGCCATGTGCAGGACTCAAGAGAGTGCTCTCCCTGCGCAACGGATCCGCACATGGCTTGTAAATTCTCTTGAACGGTGCCTTCATGAAAGGGACATGCTTCCCGCCTCGATGCCGCATCGTCTTTCCGCAACATGGAAACTCCCAAGAGAAGATGGACTAGAAAAATCTGTCCGCCGTGCTTCCAAGATTTCCTGAAAAAACAAAACGCCCCGTGCCGAAACGATGTTTCGGCACGGGGCGTTCTTATCCTGATCGATAGAAGACAATGGGCCCAGAAAAATCAGGCAGAGAGAGAGAGAGAGAGAGAGAGAGAGAGAGAGAGAGAGAGAGAGAGCATAAAAAAACCTGCCGATCCAATGGGTTACTGTGTGCTTCATATAGAAAACACACGTCTGCACACCAACTTACTCAGTTGCATGCAGCTCCCCAATAAATGGCAGGGAACTTAGGGGATTCATTACTGGAATCCCCATAAAATTATTGTTTAACAAATAACGCTATCACGCTATAGTGTCAAGCTTTTCTAGAACTATAGCATTTTCTATATATTATAAAGAGATAGTTCATCGCGGTATAGAGAACATAAAAAATTTTGAGGAGGAAGAGTGGCACGAACACATTGGCAATTCTGGGGAGGGCAGAAACGTGGGGTGTTCCCCTCTCTTCTCTAGAAAGTTTCCCCTCCCCGATGCCTCTATAGTCTTTTCAAACACATCCAAACCGTCTCCGGAGGAAACCCGCCGAAAAGCGGAGCCGCCTCAGGGCGGGCTTCCCTCCCGGGGACGCGTCCGATTGGGGAACAGAGCCGGATGTCAGCCTGCCAAGACGTCCGTACGGCCCTGCCCCCCTTCCAGAAAACCGGGATTTCCCGCTTTCCTAGAACTTGTAGCCGATGCTGAAGGTGCCCTTGAAGTTGTTTTCCTTCGCTTCGTAGCCCACGCCCTTCCAC
>ERZ894240.1931-NODE-1931-length-10507-cov-102.453789_pt1 | contig 10507 bp, 10 predicted proteins | sample MGYA00380298_ERZ894240 | MGnify/ENA primary metagenome ERZ894240 (study PRJEB32331, sample SAMN06328419) | human gut metagenome | biome: human gut microbiome; feature: stool | host: Homo sapiens | collected 2014-06-27 ...
AGCGAAATGCAGTTAAGAAAATGCAACGTGTTTGAGCGGAGCTTGCGGAGCGAGTTTTGTATTTTCAACGAAATGAGCAATAGGGATTCTTTATTCACTGACATGGAAGCAACTTGAGGTTAAAAAGAAATTTAATTAACTAAGATTGACTAATTAACATAAATAACAAAGGAACTTTGTCAAAATGTAATGATGTGCTGAATAAATAATCTTGTTTAGAGAAAGAGTATATAAATAAATTTAAGATAGGAGAAAGAGAATGAATAAAAGAGTTTTGGGATTGATTTGGGCAGGTTTAACCATAGTAGCATATGGTGAAGAATCAGTGGATTTAGGTAAAAGTGTAGTTTATTCAACAACAGGTTTTGCCACAGAGATGAGAAAAACTGCAAGTACTCCAACAGTTGTTACATCTAAAGAGATTGAAGAAAAGAACTATAAAACAGTTAGTGAGGTTCTAGAATCTATACCAAGTATCAATATTGTAAAACAGGGTAAAGATTCAATAATTGACTTGAGAGGACAAGGGGACAAGGCTAAACAAAATGTACAAATCTTAGTTGATGGAGTACAGATTAACTCTCTAGATACTTCAATGACTGCAACTCCAATAGATACAATTTCACCAGATAGTATTGAAAGAATAGAGGTTATCCCTGGTGGAGGAAGTGTTCTTTATGGAAGTGGAACTTCTGGAGGAGTAGTAAATATTATCACTAAAAAAGGTAGTGGTAGAAAAGCTATGGTAGGCTTTGACTATGGAGAATATGGAAGTAAAAAAACAAATGTAGCAGTGGGAGAAAGTTTTGGAAATTTTGATATAAATCTTGCTTATACTAAAAATGATAGAAAAGGTTATAGAGATAATGATGAATCAGATTCAGATTATTTTCAAGGAGATTTAGGATATAGAATCTCTGATACACAAAATATCAACTTTAAATATAGCAAATACAAAGCTGATGAAGATTACCCTAAAATGTTAAGTAAAAAGGAAGTTGAGGAAGATAGAAAACAAGATGGACTTACTCGTTCTAAATGGGGTACAGGAATAAATGGAACAGAAACAGACAAAGATGAGTATGTATTGACATATAATAATAAACTATCTGAAAGTTTAGATTTTAACCTTACAGGGTTCTATCAAAATACAGAGATGAAAATTAGAACTTGGGATTTTGGAACAATAACTTCTCCTATGCCTGGGTCAGCTATTGCAGATCAAAGAGGATTATTTGAAGATGAAAAATGGGGAGTAAAACCTAAATTTAGATACTCATATGGTGAGGGAAGTAGCTTGATTTTTGGTATGGATTATATTCAAAATAAAGCTAAAAGAGTTAGTGATATGAGAATTCAACCTATAAAAGCTGCTACTGGTGGACTTAGTCCAATGAGCATAAAATCTATTACAACAAATAATTTAGAAAAAGAAACTATAAGTGGTTATGTAATGAATAACTATGTTTGGGGAGATTTTGAATTTGCTCAAGGTTTAAGATATGAAAAGGCTAATTATGAAGCTGATAGAAATACAAATAGAGTTGTAAGTATGAATGGAAGACCTATGCAAACAAATAATGAAGGTAGAAAAGTAACTACTGATGAGGATAACTTTGCTTATGAATTATCAGCTAACTATCTATATTCAGATACTGGAAAGGCTTATGTAAGATATGAAAGAGGATTTACTTCTCCACCACCTGCACTTCTTACAAATAAAGTTACAACAAATAGTTTGGCAAATTACTACTTAAATGATCTAAACTCTGAAAAATATGATAACTTTGAGATTGGATTCTCTGATTATATTGGTTTCTCAAGTATAAGTGGATCTGTTTTCTATACAGTAACTAAAGATGAAATAACACAAGATATGGCATCAGGAATGCCACCTGCTTGGATATATAACTATAATCTAGGTAAAACAGAGAGAGTTGGATTTGAGCTTAAAGCTGAACAATATCTAGGAAAATTAACACTTTCACAATCTTACTCTTTTATCAATGCTAAGATAAAAGATGGTAAAAAAGGTGTTTATGATAAAGATGGAAACAAAACAGGATATGTTGATTTAGAAGGAAATAGAGTTGCTAAAGTTCCTAAAAATAAATTTAATATTGGAGCAAACTATGCTTTCACAGATAACTTTAATTTAGGAGCAGAGGTAGTATATGTTGATAAGATCTACTTAAATAATGAAAATTTAGGTGGAAAAGTTAATTCTCATACAGTGACAAATATTAGAGCTAACTATAACTTTAACTCTGGTTTAACTCTATATGCAGGAATTAATAATATTTTTAATGAACAATATTATGAGGCTGTGGATTACTCTTTAAGTGAAGGGTACACATATGATCCAGCAGCAGAGAGAAACTATTATGTAGGCTTTAAATATAGCCTATAATTGAAAGTGATGCAGATGGAAAAAATTCTACCATTAATTTTAACAGTGGGAATTTTAGCAGTTGGAATACTCTCTACACCATTAGGGAGTGTTCCTATTCCATTAGAATATATATTCTCTCCTGCTAATGCCCCTGAATATATAAAGACAATTATTTTTAATTTAAGATTGCCAAGAATAGTTATGTCACTATTGATAGGTATGATGCTCTCTTCAAGTGGAGCAGTAGTTCAAACAGTTTTCCAAAACCCATTGGCAGATCCCTATATTATTGGGATTGCAGCAAGTGCAACTTTTGGTGCAGTAATAGCTTATGTTTTAAATTTGCCAGATTTTATGTATGGAGTTCTTGCATTTTTTAGCTGTCTTACAAGTACACTTTTGATATTTAAAATGGCTAAAAAGGGGGATAGAGTAAATGTTACAACTCTTTTAATAATAGGTATAGCAGTTTCCTCTTTTCTTGGGGCATTTACATCATTTGCTATGTATCTTATTGGAGAGGACTCTTTTAAGATTACAATGTGGCTTATGGGATATTTAGGAAATGCAACTTGGGAGCAAGTTATTTTAATATTGATTCCTCTACTATTTTCAGTAGCATATTTCTTTTTAAAGAGAAATGAGTTAGATGCTCTTCTGTCTGGAGATGAAGAGGCTCACTCTCTAGGGATAGATGTAAATAAATTGAAGATAAGAGCCTTGACTGTATCAGCTTTTGTAGTGGCATTCTCTGTGGCATTTTCAGGAATGATAGGTTTTGTAGGGCTTATAGTTCCACACACAATGAGAATGATCCTTGGTCCTTCAAATCGAAAGATGTTTTTAAGTACGATTTTAGCTGGGGGATTTTTCTTGCTTATATGTGATACCTTTGGACGTATAATTTTAGCTCCAACAGAGATACCTATAGGGGTTATTACTGCATTCTTTGGAGCACCTTTCTTTTTATACTTAGCTTTAAAAAATAAGAGGAGAGATTTTTAATGGAGATTATAAATATAGAGAATTTAAACTTTGGATATGGAGAGAGACAAATATTAAATAATCTTTCCTTTTCAATAGATAAGAAAAAGTTAGTGGGGATATTAGGTCCAAATGGTTGTGGAAAATCAACTTTGTTAAAAAATATACTTGGGTATCTTCATAGCTCATCTGGAACTATAAAGATAGCTAATAAAAATTCAAATGAATTTTCGCAGAAAGAAAAATCTAAATTGATCTCTTTAGTTCCTCAAAAATCTCAACTTATGTCTGCTATGCGTGTAGAGGAGTTTGTCCTTATGGGAAGATTACCACATCTTGAAAATAGTTGGAAAGGTTATAGTAGAGAGGATAGGGAATTAGCTGAAAAAGCTTTGAACTCTTTAGATCTTGAGAGATTTAAAAAGAGAACAGCTACCACTTTATCTGGTGGAGAGTTTCAAAGGGTGTTACTTGCAAGGGCAATTACACAGGATACAGAGATTATACTTTTAGATGAGCCAACATCTGCTCTTGATTTGAATCATGCTATTGAACTTATGGAAAAGGTGAAAGAGATTGTGAAAAAAGAGGGGAAAACAGCAGTTGCAGTGTTGCATGATCTCAATCTTGCCTCTCTTTTTTGTGATGAATTGATTATGCTTAAAAATGGAAAACTCTTTTGTAAGGGGACGCCTAAAGAGGTATTGACTAAGGAAAATTTAAAAGAGGTTTATAATTTGAATTGTGATATCTTTTATGGGGAAAATGATTTTCCATATATTATACCCAAAATCAAATAAAAGTTATTTTTAGTTATCTAGCATATTGTTAGTTTTACAGCAAAGATTCCTTTGTATTTAGCTAATATTAGAAAATATATAATTGTTACTAACATCAAGTTGACGTAATTTAGAGGTGAATATTAGAATCCCTTAGCGAAATGAAGTTAAGAAAATGCAACGTGTTTGAGACGAAGTCGAGTTCCAAAAATAGAGGAACTTTAGTGACTACTATTTTTGAGATGCAGAAGTGAAAGAATGGAACTTCTGCGATACCCATAGTCAGATGAGTGCTACTCTCTCTTTATTCTACGACATGGAATTTAGCTGATATTTAAAATCTTAGTTTCGATAACTGAAATTGACTAATAAACATACATAACAAAGGTACTTTGTCCAAACCTAACGATGTATAATAAATTTAACTAAATTTAAAGAAAGGAAGTGTATAAATGAATATTAAAAAAAGATTTTTTTTACTACTAACTTTTTGTTTTATCTCAATAGTTTCATACTCCCTTGAAATAAAAGATGGTATGGTAGTTGATAAATACAATAACTCAGTAGAACTTAAAGAGTACAATAGAATTGTTTTAGCTGATCCTGCTGGAATAGAAATTCTTTATATGTTAGGAGCAGAGGATAAGATAGCAGCTATTGGAAAAACTTTTATGAGTAAGATACAACCAGTTGAGAAAACTAATAAACTTCCAAGTGTAGGAAATATAACAAAGCCTAGTATTGAAAAAATACTATCTTTTTCTCCAGATTTAGTAATTTTAAACACTATGTCTGTTTCAACAGGGGATAGTTTAAAGAAATTGAAAATACCATTTATTATAAGTGAAACAGAGAAAATAGATGATATATTTAAAAATTTAGAGATATATGGAGAGTTTACAGGAAAAAAAGCAGAAGCAGAGGCTATTTATCAAGATGGGAAAAAGAGAGTTGATACTTTAAAAGCTAAGTTAGAAAAAGAGCCACTTAATCTAAAAGGAGCTATTTTATATGTAACTACTCCTATGTTAGCTTTTAATGATGAGTCACTTCCTGGGGAGATTATGAGATTTTTAGGAGTTAAAAATATAGCTGGAGATTTAAAAGGAAGCAGACCAATTATATCTCAAGATCTTCTTATTAGAGAAAATCCAGATTTTTTAGCAGGAGCTATGAGTATTAAATCTCCTGATGATCTGAAAAAATCAGCTGTTTTAAAAACTACTGCTGGAAAAAATGAAAACCTATTTATAGTTGATTCTAGTAAGATTTTAAGAGGATCTCCAAGATTATTTGAGGAGATGGAGAAGTTCTATAATGAGCTTGTAATTATAAAGAATAAGTAAAGCAAAAAGTTGAAAGGGTTAAAAATATAATCTTTTCAGCTTTTTTTATAGTATTTTTTAATAAAAAGAATATATTGACACTTATTCATAGTAGATATATAATTTTTTAGTTAATATATTAATAAAATAAGGGGGGAAAAATGAAAAAAGTAGCTTTTATATGTGTGCACAACTCTTGTAGAAGTCAGATAGCTGAAGCTTTAGGAAAATATTATGGAAAGGGAGTTTTTGAAAGTTATAGTGCAGGAACAGAAACTAAACCACAAATAAATCAAGATGCAGTGAGAATTATGAAAAAAATATATGGAATTGATATGGAAGAAACTCAAAAATCGAAACTTTTATCAGAAATTCCAGATGTAGATATAGTAATAACCATGGGATGTAATGTAAATTGTCCATTTCTTCCTTGTGAACATAGGGAAGATTGGGGATTAGATGATCCTAGTGGAAAATCTGATGAGGAATTTATAAAAGTTATAGAGATTATAGATTCAAAGATAAAAGAGTTAGTTGAAAAATTAAAATAGGAAGTTTAAATAAAAAAACAAGTATAAACTTAATTATACTTGTTTTAATTTTAACCTATTTTTCTACTCTATAAAGATCACTAAGAGGTAAAAAAGCTGCTCCTAATAGAGAAGCTGTATCTGCTAAAGTTGAAAATTCTAATATATCAGAATTATCGTAGAAGCTATTATTTTTAAATAGTATCTCTTTTAAAGGTTCCTCAAAATACTCTTTATAATTACAAATTTTACCACCAATAACTATTTTTTCAGGATTTAAAAGTAGCAAAGCAGGTAAAATTCCTGTTGCTAGATTTTTAACATATTCTTTAATAATATCTTTTCCTTCTGGTGTATCAATATAATCACTTTGGAAAATCTCATCATACTCTTCAAAGTTATATTTAAACTTCTCTTTAAATTCTCTTACTAATGCAAGGTTTGAGCAGTATTGATCTAAGCAACCTCTAAAACCACAAGTACACTCTCTACCATTTGGAATTACTGTGATATGTCCAATTTCACCGGCTTTATTTCCATTGCCACCTCTATATAATACCTTATCTATAATAATTCCAGAACCAATCTCTGTATCTATAGATAGGAAGATCATATTTTTTACATCTGATAGTTCGTGGCTATTCATTAGATATTCTCCAATAGCTCCAGCATTTGCTTCATTTTCTAAATAGATAGGAAGATCAAACTCCTCCTCAATCTCTCTTAAACTTTCAGGAGATAAAGTAAAGTTACCTCCTATTTTAATCTTATCATTTGCAGAGTCAACTATACCAGGAAGAACAATTCCTATACCTTTTAATGATGATTTTTTGTCAAACTCCCATAAGAACTTTTTCAACTCGTTGATTATAAGAAAAACAAAGTTTTCTTCATTTACAAATTCCTCATGAACTGTCACTCTTTTTAAAATAGTTCCATCTAAATTAGTAAGCACCATAGCTAGATAATCTTTTTCAATTTTGATACCTATTGAGAAATAAGCATCAGGATTAAATCTATACCTTGTTGCTTTTCTTCCTAATTTTCCTTGTTCTGTTCCTATTTCTAAAATTAATTTATCTTTTAAAAATTTATCAACTATTTTAGTAACAGTAGGAATACTTATATTTAAGTATTGAGAAATTTCAAGTTTATTAAACTCTCTTATGTCAACAAGAAATCTAAAAGTTCTATTTTCATTTCTTATTTTCTCTCTTTTTTGATAAATAACTTCCATTTTCTACTCCTTTTATATGTTTCTACAATATTGTAGAATAATCCTACCTATATTTTAACAATATACCCTATATTTAGTCAATAATTTAATTAAATTTCTGATAAAATTTTGTAATTTTTAAAATAATTTGTAATTTTTATCAACTGGAAGAGTTAAATAAATATTTTTTAACTCTTCAAATTCACTTTTTCCATCTATTAAAGCATTGTGGATAGAAAGATATCTTGCACTTAATGATATTACATTAAAAATCTTTTCATCTGATGGATGATTTTTATCTAAATGAGTGTAGATAGCTTCTTTGATATAATTATAGACTCTCATTTGGGTAGTATGTATAAGTTCACTGTCATTATTATCTTTCATAATTAGTATAAGATCATTATATTTTACATTATTTATTATAACTTCACAGTATATTTCTGGAATCAAAAAGAAAAGTTCAGTAGATAAATCCTTAGTTTTACCTATGTTTTCCATATCTGAATAAATAGCATCATACTCTTTTCCAGATTCAAAAAGCTCTATAAATTTTAGAACATTTTCAATAGCTTCCTTCCTAGTATATGGACATATCTCATATGTACTATCATCTTGTATAAAAAATATACATTGTTTTTCAGCATAGTAACCTCCCAGATTTACCCAAGTTTTTGCATAATCTTCTACAAGCTTTGTAAGCTCTGGAATAATAACTCCATTTATTCTCACCTCACAAATATATTTATTTACACTAAATGAAGCAAAAATTTTAATCATATATACTTTTTTTGTTCCTAAATATTGGGAAATTTTATCCTTTACTATATCATATAGAGAGCTTTCATGTGTATGCATACTCTCTTTTTTTCCAATACAGATTATGTCACTTTCATATTTTTTAAATAATCTTAATTTTTTTTGAAGTAAAACCTCTAGCTTTTCACTTTCAATATTGTTAAGTCCAGCTAAAAGTGGAATTAATATAGATTCATAAAAATTATTAGCTATATTTTCAAGAGCTTTATTAATAGTTTCCCCTGCTCCTGCAACAGATTCTATTATCTCCTCTTCAAATTCTGGATGCTCAATAGAGAAGATTGCTTGTGCCATATTACTTTGTACATTATTTAAAAAAACCGAAATTTTAAGATTTAAAGAGTATACATTTAAAGTAGTGTGTCCATCATAACTTCCCATATCCATTAAATATATTAAGTTACTTAGTATTATCTCTTCTTTTTCATGATGATGTGCCATATTTTACTCCTTTTTGTTAATATACTTATAATTCTATTATACCTCAATTTATATTAATTTCAAATTTACCTAGAATTAACAAAATTATTATAGAATATTGTTTTAATAATGTAAATAAGATGTAAAATACCTTTGCTTTTTGTAAAAAAATATGATTTTTTATGTAAAATGGGAGGGTAAAATTATGAATTATGTTATTGGAATTGTATGCATAAATATTATTATAGGTTTAGTAGAAAAATTCTTTTATCCATCTACTTTCTTGGTAATTCTTCAAACTATTTTAGCAGTTATAGGGATTGCAATTTTTTATGATGAGAAAAGAAGAGAGAGAAAAAATAGAAAAGATAAATAGTATTTTAATTAAAATATTGAGCTATTGGAATTTTTTTGATTCAATGGCTCTTTTTTATTCTATAATATTATATCGGTTTAAAAACAGAGATAGAGCAACTAAAATATTGACATCTAATAGAATAATTGATATAAATGATGTAGTGGCAGAATCATTAAAAGAAATAATGAAGAAAATTATAATTTAACAAAAAATATTTTTTATATTATAAATTTAGTAAAAGATATAAGTTAAGACTATATTTTAAGATTCATATGCTACTTATCTATTTTCTAAAGAAGTTAATAATATATTACTGATTTCTAGGAAATACTAACTATAGCATAGTATTTATTTCTTTTGTGTTCAGAAAATTAAATGTATTTTGAGGGGTGGCTTCTATGAAAACTATTTTTGACAAAACAAACTTTGTAAATCTTCCTATTAAAAACAGGATTTTCAGAAGTGCTGTTTGGGAGGGAGTTGCAGAAAATGAGCATATGACTGATGAGCTTTTTAAAACATATGAGGAGTTAGCAAAAGGTGGAACAGGGGTAATTATAACAAGTTTTGTTACTGTTAATCCAGATGATATTCCAGCTCCTAATATGTTAGGAATATATAATGATTCCTTTATAGAAGAGTATAAAAAACTTACAGATATGGTTCACTCTTATGGAGCTAAAATATTTATACAACTTGTAGCTGGAGGATCTCAAGGTAGAAATAATGCTAATTTAAGGAAAACAATCTACGGACCTTCTGCTCATGTAAATCCAATTACAGGAATTGAAGCTGTAGAGATGTCAAAAGAGAAGATAGATGAAGTAGTAAAACTTTTTAAAGATGCTAGTATTAGAGCAAAAGAGAGTGGTTTTGATGGAATTGAAATTCATGCTGCTCATGGATATCTGATTAGTCAATTTTTAAACCCTTTATTTAATAAGAGAGAGGATGAGTATGGAGGAGATGTTGATGGTAGAGGAAGACTTTTAATAGATACTTATCTTTCAGTTAGAGAGGCTGTTGGGGATGATTTTATAGTTGGTATGAAGATCAACTGTGATGATTTTACAGATGGTGGATTTAATTTTGGAGAAAGCTCTTGGATTTGTGAAAGAATGGCTATGATGGGAATGGACTTTATTGAGATAAGCGGAGGAAATGCTAGCAGAAAAGTTGCATCACCAGAAGAAGAAAGCTATTTTAAAGCCTTTGCTAATATAGTTGCTGAGGATAACAATATTCCTGTTGTACTTGTTGGTGGAAATAGAGATATTGATAGTATAGAGGAGATTTTAAATAATAGCAGCATTGAGTATTTTGCCTTTGCACGTCCTCTTATTCGTGAACCTAACTTAGCTAATAGATGGGAAAGTGGAGATAGATCAAGAGCTAAGTGCATATCTTGTAATAGATGTAAAGGTGAAAAAGGGGTAAGCTGTATTTTTAATAGATAGTTAAAATAATAAGGGGCTGTTACATTTTCTAAGATATCTATTCAGTTAATTAATATCGTTAGATTTAAAGCAAAGTTCCTTTGCATTTTGTGATTATTCGTCAATTTTAATTATCTCTATTTCTTTTTAACATCAAGTTGCTTCCATGTCAGTGAATAAAGAATCCCTAGGCTTATTCCGTTGTATGGGTATCGCAGGAGTTCCACTCCTGCATCTCAAAAATAGTA
>ERZ894240.1935-NODE-1935-length-10484-cov-5.421037_pt1 | contig 10484 bp, 7 predicted proteins | sample MGYA00380298_ERZ894240 | MGnify/ENA primary metagenome ERZ894240 (study PRJEB32331, sample SAMN06328419) | human gut metagenome | biome: human gut microbiome; feature: stool | host: Homo sapiens | collected 2014-06-27 ...
AGGCCCTGGCGGAATACTACGGGGTGGGGGAGGACCAGGTGTTTGTGGGGGTTGGATCTGACGATGTCATAGCCATGTCCTTCCTGACCTTTTTTAACTCCCAAAAGCCGGTGCTGTTTCCGGATATCACCTATTCCTTTTACAAGGTTTGGGCGGATTTATACCGGATTTCCTATGAGACGCCGGCGCTGGATGAAAATATGGCTATCCGTCCCCTGGATTATAAAGGGGAAAATGGGGGAATCATATTTCCAAATCCTAATGCGCCCACAGGCGTCTATATGCCTCTGGACCAGGTAGAGGAAATTGTAAAAGCCAACCAGGATGTTATTGTAATCGTGGATGAGGCATACATCGACTTTGCAGGTCCCTCTGCCAGGGAGCTTTTGTCCGGGTATGACAACCTGCTGGTAGTCCAGACCTTCAGCAAGTCACGTTCCATGGCAGGGGTGCGTATTGGCTTTGCACTGGGAAGCCCTGTATTGATTAAAGCGCTGAATGATGTTAAATATTCCTATAACTCCTATACCATGAACCTGCCGTCCCAGCTCGCGGGTACCCAGGCTGTAAAGGACAGGGCATATTTTGAGGAGACCAGGGCGAAAATCATGGATACCAGGGAGCGCGCCAAGAAACGGTTTGCAGAGCTTGGATTTACATTCCCGGATTCCATGACAAATTTCATTCTGGTCACCCATGAACGGGTTCCGGCCAGGGCCATATTCGACGCGCTGAAGAAGGAGCGGATTTATGTGCGCTATTTCAATGCGCCCAGGCTGGACAACAGCCTTAGGGTCAGCATTGGAACGGATGAGGAGATGGATGCTTTGTTCCGGTTCCTGGAACAGTATCTGAAGGAGTGGAAGCCTGCCGGGGATTCAGAGTAACGGAAAAAGCGGTCAGGAGAGATGGATATGATGGAAGAAACAGGCTGGAAGCATTATCTTCGTCTTATACTTAATATTATAATCCCGTTGACGGGCTGGCTGTTAATCTGCCTGCTGGGACCTAAGCTTTTGAGGTTTTTCATGCCCTTTGTCATAGGCTGGGTTATCGCCATGATAGCCAATCCCCTGGTGCGTTTTCTGGAGCGCCGGGTGAAGCTGGTGCGAAGGCACAGCTCCATTGTCATTGTGGCGGCTGCCCTGGCTCTTGTCATCGGACTCTTATACCTGCTGGTGTCAAGGACCTTTGTCCTGCTGCGCCAGTTCATTCTGGACCTTCCCGGACTTTATGCCGGTATTGAGGGGGATGTGGCCCGCAGCATGGAGCAGCTGGAGCATCTGTTTGATTTCATGCCCGACAGCATACAGCAGAGCTGGGCCCAGTTTGGAAACAATCTGGGAAGCTATATGGGGACGGTTGTGGAAAAGATTGCCTCCCCTACCGTGGAGGCGGCGGGAACCGTGGCAAAAAGCCTTCCGGCCATGCTGGTCTACACCGTGGTCACCATCCTGTCTGCCTATTTCTTTATCGTGGACAGGGACCGCATTCTGGCAGCCATAAAAGCCCATATGCCCCAATGGGCAGGCCATTACGGACTGTACCTGAAGGGGGAGGTGCGCCATCTTATAGGCGGTTATTTCATGGCCCAGTTTAAGATTATGGCAGTGGTATGGCTGATACTTACGGCGGGGTTTATAGTGCTGGGAGTTGGTTACGGCCCGCTGTGGGCGTTTCTCATCGCGTTCCTGGATTTTCTGCCGGTATTTGGAACAGGTACAGCCCTTCTTCCATGGGGGCTTATTAAGCTTCTGGGAGGCGAATACGCCTTTGCCGCGGGCCTGCTGCTGATTTATGTATTGACACAGGTGACAAGGCAGATTGTGCAGCCAAAGCTGGTGGGTGACAGTATGGGTCTGCCTCCACTTCTCACGCTGTTTTTACTGTATCTGGGATTTAAGACGGACGGAATCGCGGGAATGATTCTGGCCGTGCCCATCGGCCTGCTGTTTGTGAATCTGTATCATTACGGAGCCTTTAAAGGCATTACGGACAGTCTGGCTGTCCTTGCGGGGGACATAGAGCGGTTCCGCCGTAAAGAGGTATGAGGTTCCGGCTATTGAGGTAAAAGGAAATAAAATCTAATCAGGAGAAGACGGAGTTGAAGGTGGAGAATAATCTGGATACAGATAAAGTCAGAGGGCTGGTGTGGAGGCTGGCATTTCCTTCCATGCTGGCTCAATTTGTGAATGTGATGTACAGCATCGTGGACCGTATGTACATCGGAAATATTCCGGAAATCGGCGCCCTGGCCCTGGCCGGCGTGGGAATATGCGGCCCCGTGGTCACCCTGATATCATCGTTTGCCAGTTGGATTGGAGTGGGAGGAGCGCCTCTCATGAGTATCCGTCTGGGACAGAAAAATGAGAGGGCTGCCGCTCAGATGGTGGCCAACTGCTTCGCCCTTCTGACAGGTATGGCCCTTATTATTATGACGGTGTCCTATCTGTTTAAGGATCAGCTTCTGGTATTCTTCGGCGCGGGACCGGCTATATTTCCCTATGCCAACCAGTACATGAGCTGGTATCTGACAGGCACTGCATTTGCTTTGCTCTCAGCAGGCATGAACCAGTTCATCATATGCCAGGGATTTGCCACGGTGGGCATGAAGTCAGTGGTGCTGGGCGCTGTGAGCAACATCGTGCTGGACCCGGTGTTCATCTTTGGCATGAACATGGGGGTCAGGGGAGCTGCCATTGCAACCGTGCTGTCACAGATGGCCTCCTGTACCTATGTGCTGCTGTTTCTGTTCGGAAAGCGTCCCCTGGTGCGGATTACTTTTGGCGGGTACAGGTGGAAAACCATGAAGCAGGTGCTCTTGGTGGGCTTGTCCCCGTTTTTGATCATTGCCTCGGACAGCCTGCTCATCATTATCATGAACATGGTTATAAGCAGCTATGGGGGACCAGAGAGAAGCGGCATGCTCCTTACCTGCAATACCATTGTGCAGAGCTTTATGCTGATTATTACCATGCCTCTGGGAGGAATTACCGGTGGAACACAGACCGTAATGGGGTATAATTATGGTGCGGGCCGTGCTGACAGGATACGGAAGGCGGAAAAGCATGTACTGCTTTTATCGGTTGCCTTTACAACTGTCATGTTCATTATTGCACAGGCGGGACCGGGATATTTTGTCAGGATATTTACAAGGGAAATGTCCTATGTCCAGGTGACGGAGTGGGCAATCCGGATATTTACATTGTGTATCATCCCTCTGGCTGTGGAATATACGGTGGTAGACGGATTTACAGGCATGGGAATCGCAAAGGTGGCCATCAGCCTGTCCATGTTCAGGAAGTCGGTCTATTTCCTGGGAATGATTTTGCTGCCACGTTATTTTGGGGTGGAGGCTGTGTTTTATTCTGAGCCCATATCGGATATTACGGCCTGCGCAGCCGCGTCCGCAACGTTTATCCTGTTAAGCGGAAAGGTGCTGAAGGATAACCGCAGGCTGTTTTGATTAGGCAGTTTGCGGACAGTCAGCCGAAAACATACATAAAAGGAAGGAAGAGGAATATGAATATACTGGTAAGCGCCTGTTTGCTGGGGGTGGAATGCAGATATAACGGCCGCGGCGCGCTCATTCCCCAGGCAGAGGAACTTTTAAGCAGACATCACCTGATTCCGGTATGTCCGGAAATCCTGGGCGGCCTGGCCACGCCCAGGATACCGGCGGAACGGGTGGGGACAGGAGTCATTACAAGGGATGGCGGGGATGTCACGGCAGCATATGAAAAAGGCGCCGGGGAAGTGCTTAAGCTGGCACAGCTGTACGGCTGCCAGGCAGCTATACTAAAGGAGAGGAGCCCTTCCTGCGGAAGCGGGCAGGTCTATGACGGCACATTTACCGGAACCCTTACTGAGGGGGACGGTGTCTGCGCCGCATGTCTGAAGGAACATGGGATTAGAGTATATGGGGAGAGTCAGGTGGGGAGACTGTTGGAAGACATAGAAAGGTAAAGGTGCATGAGGGAAGAAAAAAATAAGACAGAATCTGTACCTGCCCGCAGCGAGGCAAGGCGTCCCCGCCGAAGCCGAAGCAGGGAGGCTTTCAAACAGCGCCAGAAGGAGCTGGCAGAAAGCAGGGCGCAGGAGCGCAGGGTACATGAGAATAGGATACAGGAAACCGGAGGGGCAGGCGAAAACAGAACGGGTGACGGACATCCGCAAAATGACGGTCAGGGAACCTTGAATACACAGGGAAAAGGTTCTTTTGATAAAATCCTGAGCTGGAAGGCAGCTGCCCTGATTCTGATTCTGGCCGGTATTGTGCTGGTTGGAGTCTATGTGTACAAAGCCCTGGGTTACAGGAATACATATTTTCCCCATACAGTTATTAACGGGACGGACGTGTCAGGGAAGACCGCGGAGGAAGTGAAGGAACTCATAGCCTCCGGCGTAAACGGTTACGGCCTTGTGCTTAAGCTGCGTGAAGAGAAGCAGGAGACGGTCACCGGTGAGAAAATCGGCCTTCACACTGTGTTTGACGGAAGTCTGGAGGAAATCATACGCCAGCAGAGTCCTTTCCGCTGGCCCAGATACCTGCTTAAGGGCCCATCCTACGATATAAAGACCATGATTGCCTATGATGATGACGCTCTGGCACAGACACTTAATGGCCTGTCCTGTTGTGACAGCAGCAAGGCCGTTCTGCCCTCGGACGCTTACCTGTCAGACTATGTGAGCGGCCAGGGATATTCCATTGTGCCGGAGACAGAAGGAACCACACTTGATATGGATAAGGTCAGGGCCCAGGTAGAGCAGGCCATATCCAGTCTTGCCCCGGAACTAGACCTGGACGCGCTGGGCTGCTACAAGGCTCCGTCCATCCGCAGCGACAATACCTCTCTGGCAGCGGCCAGGGATGCCAGGAACCGCTATGTGAACATGACTGTGACCTATACCTTCGGCAGTAAGACAGAGGTGCTGGACGGGGATGAGATACATGAGTGGCTTGTGTCTGACGGGGAGCAGGTTTCCATTGACCCGGACCGGGCCGCAGCCTATGTAAAGAGCCTGGCTTCCAGGCATAACACGGCATACAAGAGGCGGTCCTTTGCCACTAGCTACGGGCAGAATGTGGAGGTATCCGGTTTTTACGGCTGGAGGATCAACCAGTCCGAGGAGACCAAAGAACTATTGGGGATTCTGGAGGCAGGAGAGAGCGTTACCAGGGAACCTGTGTATTTGCAGACAGCCGCGAGCCATGACGGACCGGATTACGGCAGTACATATGCGGAGGTAAACCTGACGGCCCAGCACCTGATTTTTTACAAAGACGGGCAAAAGGTGCTGGAGTCTGACTTTGTCTCCGGCAATGTTTCCAGGGGCCATACCACGCCTCCGGGGATTTTCTCCATTACATACAAGCAGAGGGACGCGGTGCTGAAGGGGGAGGGATATGCCAGCCCGGTGAAGTTCTGGATGCCCTTTAACGGAGGCATTGGTTTCCACGACGCCAGCTGGCGGTCCAGCTTCGGCGGATCCATCTATAAGAGCGGCGGGTCCCACGGCTGCGTGAACATGCCCTATGACAAGGCCAAAGAGCTTTTTGAAAATGTATATGCGGGCATGCCTGTTATCTGTTATGACCTTCCGGGAACAGAGAGTAAGAAATCCAGCCATTCCTCCGGCAGGGCGCCTCAGGAAACAACGGCGCCTGCACAGACGGCGCCTGCGCCCACACAGGCACCTCCGGCAAATCCGCCCGTTCCGCCGGAGTCACTGCCGCCGGAGACATTGCCCTCAGAGGCGGTGCCGCCTGAAACATCACCGCAGCCATCACAGCCTCAGGTTATTATACAGCCTGCGGATCAGACAACGGCAGCACCCGCCCAGACACAGCCGTCGCCCGGAACCACAGAAGGGTACGGCCCGGCCTTTCAGACCCCACAGTCCGGCTCATCAGCCGGACCGGGCGTCAGCTGACAAAACTTGCCGTGTAAGGGCCAAACCATAAGGATTTTTGCGGGAGGCAGTCGATTTTTCAAGTGAATTTATTGACAAATGGAAAAAACCATTTTATAATGCCCTTAATGCATCTGGGGATTACTCGTAAAGCCATTATTCAAAATTAGGGAGGATATGGACTATGGTAGAAAAGAAAGATGTTAAGGCAACTGTAAAGGCAGCAGCACAGGCAGCGCAGCCGGCAGAGGCCAAGGCGGAAGCAAAACCAGCAGTTCCGGAGAAAGTAGAAGCAAAGGCAGCTCCGGCTAAAAAGACGACAGCCAGGAAAACAGCTTCTAAGACAGCAGCCAAGAAGGCAGCGGCTCCAAAGGAGACAGTGAAGAAGGAGGCGGCTCCAAAGGCGGAAGCTAAGAAGGAGACAGCCCCCAAAGCAGCTAAGAAAGAGACCGTGAAGAAGACACCTGCCAGAAAGGCAGCAGAGCCAAAGGCAGACGTACATTTCCAGTTTGACGGCAAGGACCTTGTGGCAAAGGATGTGCTGGACCAGGCTGTGAAGGCATTCAAGAAAGCACACAGGGGCGTTGAGATTAAGACCATTGATCTGTATATTGTGGCAAACGAAGGCGCAGCCTACTATGTGGTGAACGGCGAAGGCGGAGATGATTACAAGATAATACTGTAATCCGATATAAAGGATTGAAGGATGAAGTGGGTTGCTGTATCATGGATGCGGCAGCTCATTTATTTTATGTGCCGCGGGCAGGCAGAATATCAATAAGGATGGGAAACAGGACAGTATGACAGATTTACCGGTACGGTTTGAAGAACGGATGAGAGCATTATTGGGAGAAGAATATCCGGCCTTTGCGGCCAGCTATGACAAGGAAAGGGTCCAGGGATTGAGGTTTAACAGTCTCAAGTTCCCGGATGGAAGGGGAGACGCAGCCGGAAGCGGGAAAGACGGGAAAGACAAAGGGACCTGGGAAGATACCGGCGCCGCAGAAGCAGCGGAACGGGTCAGACAGGAAACAGGATTTACCCTTGAGCGGATTCCGTGGGTGAAGGAAGGATATTATTATTCCGGGGATAACAGGCCCGGAAAGCATCCATATCATGAGGCGGGACTTTACTATATCCAGGAGCCCAGCGCCATGGCCGTGGTGGAATTATTGGACCCCGGGCCGGGAGAGCGTGTGCTGGATTTGTGTGCTGCGCCGGGAGGAAAGTCCAGCCACATCGCTTCCAGGATGAAGGGAACCGGCTTTCTTCTGTCCAATGAGATTCATCCGGCCAGGGCCAGGATACTTTCCCAGAATATGGAGCGGATGGGTGTGCGAAACGCAGTGGTGTCCAATGAAGACGCCCAAAGCCTGGCCGGGATATTCGGCCGTTTTTTCCATAAAATCGTGGTGGATGCCCCCTGTTCAGGAGAGGGAATGTTCCGCAAGGATGAGGAAGCCAGAAGCCAGTGGAGTGAGGAACATGTGAAGATGTGCGCGGCCCGTCAGGGCGAGATACTGGACCACGCAGCCGCCATGCTGGCACCCGGGGGCAGAATGGTATATTCCACCTGTACCTTTGCCCCGGAGGAGAATGAAGGTACGGTTCTGGCCTTTCTGAGACGCCATCCTGAATTCCGCGTGGAACAGATGCCTGCCTATCCTGGCTTTACGAAAGGAAAGCCTCAGTGGGCAGGGCCGGAGGCGGAAGGCTGGGGCCTGGAGAGGACCCTTCGCATCATGCCCCACATCCTGGAGGGAGAGGGCCATTTCATGGCTGTCTTGAGAAAGGAGGGGGATCCGGAAAATGCGGCAAAGACAGGAAGACGGGACAGGCTGTATCTGGACAGCAGAAAGAGAAAAGAAGCGTTCAGGGATTATGAACCCTTTATCCGGGACACTCTGACAGAACCGGGCACCTTCCTGGAGAGGAAGGAATATGTTCTGTTCGGGGAACAGTTGTATCTGATGCCGGCCGATATGCCGGACATGAAGGGACTTAAGATACTCCGGCCGGGGCTTCATCTGGGCACCCTTAAAAAGAACCGTTTTGAGCCCTCCCATGCCCTGGCACTGGCGCTCAGGAAAGAGGAGGCGCAATGCTCCTGGGAACTGTCCCCCTCCGGAGACAGCGTAATCCGGTACCTGAAGGGTGAAGCTCTCAGCGAGGAGGCGGGAATATTTAAGGGACGCCCGAAGGGCTGGGTGTTAGTCTGCACCGGCGGTTTCAGCCTGGGCTGGGCCAAGTATGCGGGAGGCATGCTCAAAAACCATTATCCCAAGGGGCTGCGGCGGAATTAAAATCCGTCAGGTGCCTGGCGGGAGGAGCCGTTCCATATCTTCGGGCAGCCCGGCTGTGAATTCCATCTCCTTGCCTGAAATAGGATGTTCAAACCTGAGGAGATAAGAGTGGAGGGGCTGACGGCCGATATACCGGTAATCCGGGCAGTATAGGAAGTCTCCGGGAAGGGGATGCCCTATGGACCTCATGTGGACCCGTATCTGATGCGTCCTGCCTGTTTCCAGGCTGAGACTTACCAGAGACAGGTCCTTTTTTTCATTGTAGAGCAGGGTACGGTAATGGGTGACCGCCCTTTCGCCTGCCTCCGGGTCCACCCGGCGCTCAATGGTGGAGCCCTCTGCCCTGGCAATGGGGCTGTCAACCGTGCCCTCCTCCGGTGTATGCCCAAGTACAATGGCTCTGTACTCCCGCCTGATTCTGCGCCCGGCCATTTGTTCCGATAAGATACAGGCGCTGAGCATATGTCTGGCCAGGATAAGCAGCCCGGTGGTATCCCTGTCCAGCCGGTTGATGACCCGGTAAGTAAAAGCCTCCCCCTTTTCACGGAAATACCAGGAGACAGCGTTGGCCAGGGTATTGTCATAGTGACCCTGGGAAGGGTGGATGGGCACGCCAGCATCTTTATTGATTACCAGTATATCCTCGTCCTCATACACAATGGAAAGAGGAAGCTTTACCGGCACGATATTCCCGGAATCCTCCTCCTCAGGCAGCGCCACCTCCACTGTCTCCCCGGCCTTAAGCCGGTAACCTGCGTGCGCCGGCATTCCGTCCACCGCAAGTCCCCGGCCGGCCTTAATGCGCGCCGCCAGCCTGTGGGAAAATCCCTTTGCCTTTAAAAACTGTCCAAGGACAATTCCATCCTCCCTGTCTCTAATGGTATAGCATAGCTCTCTCCGTCTCATGTTCGTCCCTCAACTCTGTTTTCTGTATAGAATCCCGTCAACTGCCCGGATAATTTGTTAATTCAAATGTTTTTTCTTGCTGGCAGCGTGGTCCACGATGGCGTCCTTTCGCAGGAAGCTGGCCCGTTTTACGCTGTCTATTCCATATTTGCTGCGTATGGCATCCACTGCCTTTTCAAAATCCTTTTTCTTCTGAAGTCCGGGGTCGTCAAAAAGGCTTATCTGTGAGAATCCGTCATCGGAAATCTTACCGGCCCGCACACCCATGAGCCGCAGCGGCGTCATGTGCCAGGATTCCCTCAGCAGACGGCAGGAATATTCATAAATCACGGAGGTGGAATCCGTTGGTTCCGGTATGACCATCTGGTGCGACTGATTCTTAAACTCCCAGTCACGCAGCTCCACACAGACATTATTGCACAGCACATGGTCCGCCCTCAGCCTGGCGCCTACGGTTTCACAGAGGGAGAGCAGGACCTGGCAGGCGCTTTCATAGTCAGATATATCCCTGGAAAGGGTGATGCTGTTGCCATACGCCTTATTGACAGGTTCCTTTTCAGCCACAGGATCATCATCAATGCCATTGGCGTACTGTCGGATGAGGACAGCATACTTCTCGCCCAGGTGGGACTTAAGCACCTCCAGGTTGCAGCATGCCAGCTGTCCGATGGTATGCAGCCCCAGGTTTTCCATTTTCCTCTGTGCAGCACCTCCCACAAAAAATAACTCCCGTATAGGCAGGGGCCACATCTTATCAGCCACCTCTCGGGGAAACAGGGTATGGCATTTATCCGGTTTCTCAAAGTCAGAGGCCATCTTAGCCAGAAGCTTATTGGTGGAGATTCCGATATTCACCGTAAATCCCAGATCCTTCCTGATCCGTTCACGAATCTCATTGGCTACCTCCAGGGGGCTGCCAAAGAGATGGATGGTGCTGGTCATGTCCAGAAAAATCTCATCGATACTGAATTTTTCATGGTCCGGTGTGTATTCCTCCAAAAGCTCCATCATGCGCCGGGAGCATTTAATGTAAAAATCAAACCGGGACGGGACAACCACCAGATCCGGGCATTTGCGCATGGCCTGAACCAGGGGCTCCCCGGTGGTGACCCCATACCTCTTAGCCAAAGGAGACTTAGCCAGCACGATTCCATGGCGGGACTTGGCGTCCCCTCCGACCGCAGCAGCAACCGTTCTCAAATCCAGGGCCTCCGGGTCCTGAGAAAGCCGGTACACACATTCCCAGCTTAAAAATGCTGAATTCACATCAATATGAAAAATAAGACGATCCCCCTGTCCCATCATAAAACACCGGCCTTTCTGTCGTATTGTCCGCTTACAGATATCATAGCAGAATATGTG
>ERZ894240.1937-NODE-1937-length-10466-cov-39.150514_pt1 | contig 10466 bp, 7 predicted proteins | sample MGYA00380298_ERZ894240 | MGnify/ENA primary metagenome ERZ894240 (study PRJEB32331, sample SAMN06328419) | human gut metagenome | biome: human gut microbiome; feature: stool | host: Homo sapiens | collected 2014-06-27 ...
AAGCCTGTGGACTGTCCAACGGTGGATGACCGACCTCGTGTCCTAAAAAGCCGTGGCAGAAAGAAGCAGGAAAAGAGAGGGGGTATTGGTATCTCCGAAGCCGCTAAATCTTTAGTTTAGCGGTAGTTCACTCAATGGTAAAACGCAAAGTGTCGGCATAAGTCGTGCCCACTCCGTTTTGGGCATAGCCCACAGCAAAATAGTTGCCAGGCAACAGCGAATCAATGGTTACACTGAACTGCGAAGTGGGAACCGGAGCCTGGACTTTGCCGCGCAATGTATCGTTGCCATAAGTAAAACCGCATTCAAGCAGGGTGCTGTTTGGCGACGCTGTTACAATGCCCGTGAGCCGTACTGAATCGGCCATGACCACGGCACTCATCTCGCCCAGCGTGGGTGCAAAAGGCTGTTCGCCGCTGCGGTCCTCGCCACAGGCTGCAAGCAACATGGCTGCAAGGAGCGTTGAAAAAAGGTAAGAAAAGTATTTCATAAACTTATAATTCAGATGAACAATCAGATGAACATTTTGAAGAACCAGGCGCATCTTCCGCTTCCGTACTGACTAACAGCACATGCCGCGTCGAGTCGGTAATGGCACAGCGGGCTGCCGGCCGTTCGTTTACCACCCATACGATGCCCTCGTCGTCGGTCACAACCAGTGCGTGCAGTTTGTCGATGCGCGAATAATGGCGGTCGGTGAGCAAATCACTCAGCAACTTCGTACCCCGCATACCGAAAGGTTGGAAACGATCGGCATTCAGCGGACGGCGTACCACCAAATTTCCGCACAGGCTGTCGGCATCGAGTGCCACCGTGCTTCGGCTGCGCGGAATGGCCGTCAAACAGCTGCGTGGCATGAGGGTAAACGTAATGCACTGCCGCCCGTCGGAGCAGCGAAATAGTAAACGCGAATGCTTCCATACTGCCTCAGTGGGTAAAGCCGGTAACGTCAATGGTTCAAAAGGTTGGGGTTTGGCTGCAACGCACAGCAGATTGGCCTGACGCGTCAAGCAATAGGCCGCGGACTCCATGAAGGCTCCCACCCCCATGTGCAGTGCCTGTTCGGCCTGGGCCGGTGTAAAACCATAGCCGCTCAACACCTCGAAAAGCAAAGTATCGGGTGCCGGCGTCTGTTTCAGTTCAGGCAGTTTCAGTCGCAATACATCCGCATGGTTATCGGGCGAAACCGTCAGCTGCTTCAGCAGGCAGTTCACCCCATAGCGGTAAATGCGTTCCACGCCTCGTAGCCGTTCGCCCATATCGTTGAGCGTGCGCACCACATTCGGATTCATTTCGGCCAGGAGCGGCAGCACTTCGTGGCGCAGTTTGTTGCGCCGAAAATGCGTATCGGCATTGGTGCTGTCGGTCACGAACGGCTGATGACGTGCCTGCAGGTAGTTCAGAATGTCCCGTCGCGAAAGGTTCAGCAACGGCCGAACCACCCCCGGCCTTTCGGACTCCATGCCCGTCAGTCCGCGCAAGCCCGTACCGCGAACAAGGTTGAGCAAAATGGTTTCAGCATTGTCATCACGATGATGCGCCACAGCTACATTGCTAAAGTCATGCGCCTTACGCAAAGCCTCGAACCAGTCGTAGCGCAAACGACGCGCCGCCATTTCGATGCTTTCGCCCGTGCGCTGCGCCTCCTCTTCCGTGTTGAAATGTTTTACGAAAAGGCGGACACCCAGTTTTTGGCACAAGTCTCTGACGAACTGTTCGTCGCGGTTGCTTTCTTCGCCCCGCAAATGAAAATTGCAGTGCGCTGCAGCCTCCGCTTCGCCCCGTTCGTGCATCATGAGCAGCAGCGCCACCGAATCGGCCCCGCCGCTTAAAGCTATCAGCATAAAAAATCAGATAAAAATATTTTTTAGTAAGCTAGCTCCACTCTTAGTAAGCCACCTCCACTTCAAAACCTTCGGCCCGCAGTTTATCGGCAATGCCGTCAAGTTCTTTGGGTGAAGCCTTTTGCAAATCCGGGTCGGGCGTTTCACGATCAATGGTGTAAACCATGACGCTTTGCGGTGCAATGCGTTTCACCGCCTCAATCCAGGGCAGCACGTAGCGGTCGGAAGTATTGTCCACATTCACGCCCATGCTCGTTCCTTTCATAAAGAGCGTTTGCACAATGACGTGTCCCTTAAAATCCATCATGGCCCGGATAATGCGTTCCACGTCGTAAGCCCCCGTCGGGCGGTCAACACGCGCAATGTATGCCGCATCCACCGTGTCGAGTTTCAGAATGTTGTTGTCCACCTTTGCCAGTGCCGCGTGCACCTCAGGACGCACCGCCATCGTAGCATTGCTCAGCACGCTGACCTTGGCATTCGGAAAATAGCGGTTGCGCAGCGCGATTGTGTCGTCGATGATGCCTGCAAAGTCGGGATGTGCCGTCGGTTCGCCGTTGCCCGCAAACGTCAGAACATCGGGTTGGGGTCCTTCGGCCAGCATCAATTTCAGTTGTTTTTCGAGCGCCTCAGCCACTTCGGCGCGTGTGGGGCGCGGCAAATGCGGACGGTGGTCTTTATTAAAACCGCATTCGCAGTAAATACAGTCGAACGTACACACTTTGCCGTCGGCCGGCATCAGGTTAATGCCCAGCGACACGCCTAAGCGGCGGCTGTGAATGGGCCCGAATATGGGTGAGGGAAAAACAATGCCCTTGTGAGCTTTATTTTCAGGATATCCGTTTTGCATGATTTTGAAGAGTCATGATTTTGAATAGTTAAGCAGGTGGGCGGCGGGCAAAGCTCACCGCTCGTTTCGATGCGAAATTACGACAAATAGCGACTCAAACAAAGCTTTTTCTGTATTTTTGAGCCACGACACAGCCACGTTTCGGACAGATTACATTGTAACCGCGCAAAACGTGGGTAAGTAAGTTGATAGTTTCGGTAAATTTCACTATTTTTGCTACATAATCGACCTTTTCTCAAACGAAAAAAACTTTAACGCAAAATCTCACACATCTAATATTCATTTTTTACAAACAACATGACAGTTACCAAAATCATGAGTCGCACGCTGGCGCTCTGTCTGCTTTGTGCCATGGCAGTTGTTACTGCAACCGCACAAACCTTTCAGCGCGGCGCGCTCTACCAGTTGCTCACTGCCAATGGTCAGCAAGCCATGACGCTTGATGCCAAAGGCCGTTTAGCACTCGAGAAACGTGATGCTGCCAACCCCGGACAACACTTCAACGTGAGTGAACTTTCCGGCTCGTGGCGCTTTATCAATCCGTTCAACAACCGTGCCATTCGCACCGAGGGTGATGCTTTGGAAGCCGGTGAAAACAACGGTTCGGACGAAGCACAGTTGTGGGAAACCGAAACGGACGGCAAGTTCGTGCTCCTTATTCCCACCAACCGCCCCGAAATGGCTGCTGCCGTAACGAACGGCAACCTGGTGCTGCTGCCCAAGGCCAAAGCCAAAGGCAACAAGGCGGCACAGTTCCAAATTCAGTTGGCTGAAGCATCGGGCTTCGACGTTGCGCTCACTTACCGCATCCGCTCGGTGGCCCACCCCGAACTGGTGTTGGGTAATGGCGATTCGGGCGAGAACAATGCCCGCATCGTGGGCGAAAAGGTCGACAAGCAGAACCGTGGCCAGTACTGGAACATCAAAATGCTCGACCTGAAACGTCGTGTCGTGGAAAACGCTTTCTACACGCAAAACTTCGACGACGGCGGCGACAATGCGCAAATCACCTGGCTCCTGCAATGGCCCGCAGCCGATGGCGTATGGAACAATGCGCAGTTTGTGTTTGAACCCGTCAAGGGACAAAAGCAAACTTACATCATCCGCTCGGCTGGCAAAAAGGCCGACAAAATGTATGCTTTGCAAAACGGTAAACTCACGGTTGCGCCTTACAATGCAGCCAACCGCGAGGCGTGGTTTACCTTCGAACAGGTGGAAAAACCAAAAATCAAGTCGCCCTATTGGGAAGACGAAACGCGCTTTGCCGAAAACAAAGAACCCGGTGTTGCCACCTACATGCCTTACGAAACCGAAGCGCTCATGCTGGCCGACAAGGCTTACTACGACACCCCGTGGGTAACGCCGCGCAATGCCCGCTACCTTTGCCTCAACGGAACGTGGAAGTTCAACCTCGTCAGCGAACCTTCGAAGCGTCCGCTCGATTTCTACAAAGAGGGCTTCGACGTAACGAACTGGGACAACATTCCCGTTCCCTCGAACTGGGAAATGCAGGGCTACGACAAACCCATTTACAGCAACGTAGAGTATCCGCACTCCAACACGCCTCCCTTCATCAAGGCTCGCCCCGGCTTCAATGATGGTGGCAAGAATTACGGCATCAACCCCGTAGGTTCATACGTGCGTACCTTCGACCTGCCCGCCAACTGGGATGGTCGCCGCACCTTCATCCACTTCGGTGGTATTTACTCAGCCGCCTTCGTTTGGCTCAACGGTCAATATGTGGGCTACACGCAGGGTGCCAACAACGTCAGCGAGTTCGACGTAACGAAGCATTTGCGTCAGGGCAAGAACACCCTGGCCGTGCAGGTATTCCGCTGGTCGGATGGTTCTTACCTGGAATGTCAGGACATGTTCCGCATGAGTGGTATTTTCCGCGAAGTGTATTTGTTCAACACGCCCAAGGCAGCCGTACGCGACCACTACATCACCTCGGAACTCAGTGCCGACTACGCCAAGGCCGATGTGAACATTCAGCTCACCATCGACAACCGCGACAACGAACAAGCTGAAAAGAAGTTCATTGCCAAGATTTTTGCCCCCGACGGCACGCTTGTCAAGGAAACCTCGCTCAGCAGCAAGGCCCGTCACGGCGAACAGTTGAATCTCAAGTTCAGCATCGACCGTCCGCAGCTTTGGAGTGCCGAAACGCCTACGCTCTATACCGTGCGCATCATTCAGCAAAACGCACAGGGACAAGACGAAATGGCATTTGCCACGAAATACGGTTTCCGCCGCATTGAAATCAAGAACTCACTGTTCTATGTCAACGGTCAGCGCGTCATGCTCAAGGGTGTGAACCGTCACGACACATCGCCGCTTTACGGCCGTGCCACCACGACCGACGAAATGCTTCGCGACGTAACGCTCATGAAGCAGAACAACATCAACACCATCCGCACCTCGCACTATCCCAACGAGGCCAAGATGTACGCCATGTACGACTACTACGGCTTGTACACCTGCGACGAAGCCGACCTCGAAGACCACGCTAACCAAAGCATCTCCGACCGCAAATCATGGATTCCGGCCTTCGTTGACCGCATCGACCGCATGGTACTGCGCGACCGCAACCACCCCAGCGTTGTGATGTGGAGTTTGGGTAACGAAGCCGGCAACGGCGAAAACTTCCGCAACTGCTACGATGCAGCTCGCAAGCTCGATCCGCGCCCCATTCACTACGAAGGAACCCGCTCGAACGGATCGTATGGTGGCGGACGCTTCTCCGACTTCTATTCAAAGATGTATCCCGGCATGGCTTGGATGAACCAGAACACCAGCAACCTCGACAAGCCCATGTTCATTTGTGAATATGCTCACGCCATGGGTAATGCCATCGGCAACCTGACCGAGTACTGGAACATCATTGAAAGTTCAAATGCCACAGCTGGTGGTTGTATTTGGGACTGGGTTGACCAGGCCATTTATGACCCGCAGGAAATGAAAAAAGGCCAGTACCGCCTGCACACCGGCTACGACTATCCCGGCCCGCACCAAGGCAACTTCTGCAGCAATGGTGTGATTCCCGCCACGCGCCACGAAAGCGCCAAGCTCAAGGAAGTGAAGGCTGCTTACCAGCACATCAAGTTCGACGGCATGGAAAAGAATGTCGACAAGAACACCGTGACTGTGAAAATCCGCAATGCCTATTCGTTCCTCAACCTCGAAAGCATGAAGTTGAACTACGACGTGCTGAAAAACGGCTATGTAGTAGCTACGAAGTCAGTGAATCTGCCAAACACCCTTCCCGGTGCCACAGCCACGCTTACGCTCAAGTTGCCCAAGGTGAAGCTCCGCAAAGCCGAAGCGGCCGGCGAGGAAGTGATGCTCAATCTCCGCGTAGCTTTCCGCGATGCCCAACTCTATGCCGAAGCCGGACACGAAGTGGCTCACAAGCAATACGAACTCGTAGCACGTGCCGCACTGCCTGCCATCAAGGCCGACGCCAAAGCACCGCAGATGATGTCGACCGGTGCCATGCACGAAACCAAGGTGGGCAACAGCCGCGTACAGCTTACCTTCGACAACGAAACTGCTCAACTCACTGGTTTGGCTTTCAATGGCCGCAACATCATTGCCGACGGTCAGGGCTTCGTTTACGACAACCACCGCTGGATTGAAAACGACCGCTTCGGCAACACCGACAACGGCCTCAAGGCAAAGGGTACCATCAAGACGGAAACCGTCAATGGCAACCTCGTTGTGAAAACCGAACGCAAAGGCAAACTTTGCTCTACGCAGATTAACTATACCGTTTATCCGCAAGGCATTGTTGATGTCGAAGCACACTTCACTCCGCACACGCCCAATTTGCGCCGTGCCGGTTTGGTATGTATGCTCGACTCTACGCTCTCAACGCTCAACTATTACGCTTGTGGTCCGTGGGAAAACTATTGCGACCGCAAAGACGGTGTTCTCGTAGGCCGTTACACAGCGAATGTGGCCGATATGCCCGAACGCTATGTAAAGCCCCAGAGCACCGGCAACCGCGAAGAACTCCGCGAACTGGTACTCACCGACAAGTCGGGTTTTGGTGTGAAAATCGAAACTGAAGGCCGTGTAAACTTCTCAGCTTTGAAATTCACTGACAAGGACTTGATGAACAGCAACCACATGTGGGAACTCACTCCCCGTCCTTACACCGTACTCCACCTCGATGCGTGGATGCGTGGCGTAGGCAACGCTTCGTGCGGTCAGGATGTCGACACGCTCCCCATTTACCGTGTTCCTGAAAAGCCCATGACTTACAAGTTGCGCATTTCATTGAAATAACCTGATTCAAAACCTTTTAAAAGACCATTGTCCACACAACGTGACAATGGTCTTTTTATATACATATCAAGGTTTCTGACCTAGTCAATACCCAACCATGCAGTTTGGGTTAAAGTGGAGGCTTGAAATGCATTATCACAAAAATCCCGGTAGCAAAATTAAAGGTTTGCCACCGGGATTTAGTCATAATATGGGATTAAGCCGGAATCGTTTGCCGATTCATGCTATTTACTTCTTGTCACACTGCTTTTTGCTAGGAGTACCACATTGTTTTTTGCAGTCTTGTTTTTTGCAATCTTGTTTTTTGCAGTCTTGTTTCTTACAGTCTTGTTTTTTGCAATCCTTGTTTTTAGCAGGACAATCCTTGCACTTTCCCTGACCATTTTTACAGTCCTTTTTGCAGTCCTTTTGGTAAGGACATTCAGTGCATTGCTTTTTGTTGCAACGTTTTACGGGCGTTTGTGCACTTACCGAGAGGGTAAACAGAGCCATGAGGGCCATAGTCATAACCTTTTTCATAAGCGTAGGTTTTTGGGTGAATATGTTCATTTTGTGAAGCACCCGAATGTTGAGTGCCGATTCTTTAGTAAAGAAAGTCAATAGCGCAAGCACTCCGATGCCGGGTGCAAGCACAGTTTCAATGCTTCAAGGCAGCAGTTACTGCTGGTTCAGAGCCTGTTCGATGTCGCCGATGATATCATCGATATCCTCAATGCCCACACTCAATCGAATCAAGTCAGGCGCAATGCCAGCAGCCTTCAGCTGTTCGTCGGTGAGTTGGCGATGCGTGTGGCTGGCAGGATGAAGCACACATGAACGTGCATCAGCCACATGCGTCACAATGGCAATCATTTTGAGGCTATCCATAAAGCGGATGGCCTCTTCGCGCGAGCCTTTCAAACCAAAAGCAATCACACCGCAAATACCGTTGGGCAAGTACTTTTGCGCCAAGGCATGGTATTTATTGCCCTCAAGTCCGGCATAGTTCACCCAAGCCACTCGCGGATCGTTCTGCAAGAATTCAGCCACCCGCTGTGCATTTTCGCAATGTCGCTTCATGCGCAAGTGCAGCGTTTCGAGTCCCAAATTCAGCAGAAAAGCATTTTCGGGGCTTTGAATGCTGCCAAGGTCACGCATCAGCTGTGCCGTAGCCTTCGTGATGTAGGCCATGTTGCCGAAGTTCTCGGCATAAGTCAGTCCGTGGTAACTCTCGTCGGGTGTACACAAGCCAGGGAATTTATCGGCATGTTCCATCCAGTTGAATCGTCCGCTATCCACGATGCAGCCACCCACAGCCGTAGCATGTCCATCCATGTATTTGGTGGTAGAATGCGTTACGATGTCAGCACCCCATTCAAAGGGACGGCAGTTAATAGGCGTAGCAAAGGTATTGTCAACGATGAGAGGCACCCCATGCTTATGGGCCAAGTTCGCAAAACGCTCAATGTCGAAAATGTCACCGCCAGGGTTTGAAATCGTTTCGCCAAACACACACTTCGTGTTCGGTCGGAAAGCCTTTTCGATTTCTTCGTCCGTAGCATCAGGGTTAACAAAGGTACACTCAATGCCCATTTTTTTCATTGTCACCCCAAAAAGGTTGAAGGTACCTCCGTAAATGTTGCACGACGAAATAAAGTGGTCACCCGCCTCACAAAGGTTGAACACCGCATAAAAGCTAGCCGCCTGTCCGCTCGAAGTGAGCATAGCAGCCACACCTCCTTCGAGTGCCGCAATTTTAGCAGCCACAGCATCGTTGGTGGGGTTTTGCAAGCGCGTGTAAAAGTAACCCGAATCTTTCAGGTCGAAAAGGCGAGCCATTTGGTCGCTATTGTCGTATTTAAAGGTAGTACTTTGGTAAATAGGCAGTACGCGGGGCTCACCCTTTTTGGGTTGCCAGCCGCCCTGCACGCAGAGTGTGGATGTTTTCATATCAATCTAATTTATTTTTGGGTTGATGAGTAGGTTGTGAGCCGTAATCAGAAATTTTAGTATGTAAATCAATAATTCTCCGCCCTTATTTGTATTGTCCTGTCAGCGGTGCGCTGAGGCGCGGCATAAAGCGGTGCAGCACCCTATATGTCGCAGCGCAAATCATGGTGGCCAGTAAGGCACAGCCAACAAAGGCCACTCCCTGAAGCAACATGCCGGAACCCGCCACACTGCGCGAAACAACCGCAGTGAGTGGCAGCAACACGATGGTATGGGCAGCGTAAATAAAGAAACTGCTGTGGGCAAGCCAAGTACTGGGTGTATGTGTCGAAGCAAAATTGTGGGCAGCATGAATAGCCAGCGTCATGGCCGAAAGCACGTAGATTGACTGCGCCACCTGATTAACTGTGGAGTGCCCCATGCCAAACCAAGTGAGCACAATGGCACATAAAGGAGTCAGTACGGCAGCCGGAATCAGCCACGGGCGGGTGAAACTGACCACATCACGTCGGGTGATGCTGAACCAGGCTCCCAAACTGAAATACCAAATGCCCATGAACGAAATGCCGCCGGGGTTTGGCCACAAGCCCGTGTAGTACACAGCACCCAGCACAAGGAGTTTCCACCAGCCGCCACGTCTAAGCAAACCATAGACAAGGGGCGATAGCAGCACGATGAGCATGAGGTCGCGCATGAACCACAGCGGCTGTTGAATGGGTGCCGTGCTTGCCCCGACGGTAAAGCCCCACACATTGGTGAATGGTGCAGCCAGTTCGCGACAATTCCACCATAGTTCGGGCGAAAACGGATAAGCCAGTGCATGGCCGCTCAGTTTGCTTTGCAGGGCATAGAGGCCAAAGGCTATGAGGTTCCATAGCAAATAAGGCACGGCCAGCGTAAGCATGCGTCGGCGTACTTTGCCGACATAGCAGTCAAGGCTGAACGCACTTACCTTGTAAAAGAACAAATAACCCGACAACGCAAAGAACAGAGGCACGGCAAAGGTAGGCAGTATGCCCGATAAAAAGGAAGCCAAAGTCGGTGCGCTACCCGTTTCGATGAGTTGCCACTGGGCATTGTGCGTATGGATAAATACCACGAGCAGGGCCAGCGGAAACCGTAAGGCTGTGATGTAGTGAGTATTGCTCATGAATGTATTGGCAGGTGATTGAATCAAATAGCTTCAAACGGTAAACAGGGATGCAAATGGCATGAATCCATGCAAGCGTTGCCTGCTGCAGCCCCACCCATTGCGTTCAAGCATATTGACATATTGTTTTTAAATGGCAAATCTACAATTTTTTTGGCAGATATGGCCTTGTTTTGTCAAACAAATTGTAGGTTAAAGCACCACAGCCTACCTTTGTCGTACCCCTGTGCTTTGCGTTCTCGAGTTATTTGTTCTGTTATTTTTCGGTTTCTGACAAATGATTTTCACAATCTGTTTCAGATATGATTTGCCAGTTTCAATGAAGATACTTACCTTTGTAGAATTAGGCGATAAGTAGGTGTTCAAAATTATTTTTACATTTGAATTGCGTTATTGTGCCGTA
>ERZ894240.1964-NODE-1964-length-10276-cov-10.950201_pt1 | contig 10276 bp, 6 predicted proteins | sample MGYA00380298_ERZ894240 | MGnify/ENA primary metagenome ERZ894240 (study PRJEB32331, sample SAMN06328419) | human gut metagenome | biome: human gut microbiome; feature: stool | host: Homo sapiens | collected 2014-06-27 ...
TCTACCGGGCTGAGCTACATCCCGAATTGCGGTTGCAAAAGTAGTGCTTTATTTTGAAATAGCAAGGGAATCGAATAAATTATTTTATTTCAAATCTGTTATGTGCTGAAAATGAATGAATTGTTTAAAGACAAGAGGTGGCTACTAAAAAAAAACTTTAGTATGATTTTTTAGAAAACTTTAAATGGTTACTGTTTGTTTATGAAAGAATGTAAATTGCATGGACTTTTTTTTCTGCAATATAATACCAGAATCCTTGTTCTTGCTGTACAGTAGTTTGTTATATTATATTTTTGCGAAAATTATATTAATACATAATATCGGCAAATGACAAACAATAGAATTAAAAAAGAAATTTTAGAAATCAACGCTTTTGGTGAAGAATTCAGAATTTGTAGAAATTTGAAATATCTTCCTTTGACTGCTTATCCTTCTTATATCCAGACAGGGTTGATTGTTTTTTGTTTGAAGGGTAGTGCACGTATTAATATACATGATAATGAACATTTATTGTCTGAAAATCAATTAGCTGTTTTTTTTCCGGGGCAGCTTATTTCATGTAGGGATATAAGTGATGACTTTTTGACGCTTACTCTCAGTCTTTCGTCTACTTTTTATGATGATATTTTGAGTGGGATGCGCCGTTTCTCTCCTCATTTTTTTGTTTATATGAGAAGCCATTTTTGGTTTCCTTTAAATGAGCGTGAGGTTGCTGGCTTTTGTGGTTATTTTAATTTGATTTCTGATCGGGTCAAAAGAGAACAGGTTGATTACCGAAGAGAGGCATTGATGCATTTATTGAGATTCTTTTATCTTGATTTATATAATACCTATCTTGATAGTTCCCTATTGATGGGAGGAACAAAGCCGGATGCCCGTAAAGAAGAATTGGCCAATCAGTTCTTTAAACTGATTATGTTATATTACAAGGAGAATAGGGAAGTCGCTTTTTATGCAGATAAACTGTGTATAACTTCCAAATACTTATCAGCGGTTATTAAGGAGGTGAGTGGGAAAACGGCTAAAGATTGGATCATTGAGTATATGGTTTTAGAGATTAAAGCTTTGCTTAAGAATTCAACTTTAAATATTCAGCAAATTGCTACAAAGACAAATTTTGCAAATCAGTCATCACTGGGACGCTTTTTCAGGAAACATACCGGAATGTCACTTTTAGAGTATAGAATGCAGAAATGAAACAAACAAGAGATAGTTTAATGTTAAAGCGAAGAATTGTATATACAATTGTATTCTTACAGTTTTTCCTCCTCAATTCATTTGCGGTGGGTTCGCTTGTGAAAGAAGAATGTATCCTTATTATTAATGCTAATTCGGATCTTTCGCCTTTGAGTAATCATATTGTTAGTGAACTTATATATAAATTACCTGTCGAATATAAAGGTACTACTATATCGTCTGAAAACCTTAATTTGATGCGGGTATACGATGAACAGCGGATGGATACCATTCGAAGGGATTTGTTTGCTGAATATGAAAACAGTATTCCGAGACTTATTATTATAATGGGAGGAAATACATGGGCATTAATTCATGAAGAGTTAGAGAAGCGATGGAAGGACATTCCGGTTATTTTGTTTACAGAAAAAAGCTATATAGGTCCTGTTGATGCCTATTTGCAGAAAACATCCATAACCCGTGAAGAACAGATACCGTTGCGGAATGTTATAAAGGGGCGTAATATAACTCTGGTTTATGCGCCGTTTTATGTAAAAGAAACAATCGATCTGATGTATCAGCAGATACCGGATATGAACAAACTGATTTTTATATCTGATCGTAGATGGTTTAGTGCTCAGAACCGGCAGGAGGTAGCAGAAACTGTGGTAAAGCATTTCCCTGATCTACAATTACGCTTTTTTACGGAAGGGCAAGAGAATATAGAAGAGGTAATAGGCTCTCTCAAGCAAGCTGATAAAAATACGGGAATATTATATGCGGCATGGGAAAGCTATGATTCATCTTCTACTAATGTAGCATTGTTGCCACGTACATATAAGAGAATAAACCAATATTCCGCACAGCCAGTATTTACATTGACTGACATGATTGGGCAAACAGGTTTGGTCGGTGGTTACTTTTCGTTGTCAAAAGATATCAGTAAAACGATAGCCGATATTAGTCATAAGATACTAAGCGGAGTGAAAGCATCTGATATACCTGCTACGAAAGTTTATGCGGGGCCGGTTTTTAATTATGAAGAATTGCTTAGAGCTGATTTATATCCGGAACTTTGCCCTCCGAATACATTTTTCTACTATAAGCCGGTGAGTTTCATTGACAGGAATAAATATATCTTGGCCACTATATTACTCTGTGTACTTTTTGGAATAATCATTTTATTAGTACGTATCTATTTTCTGAGTAATATTCGTAAAATGCAATCAAAGCAGATTCAGTTAATGAGCATTTACAATGATTTATTCAATGACATGCCCGTTCTTTATCTGAAGTGCAGGTTGATAAAAGGTGAAGACGGGGAGGTTGATGATTATGTAATTAGTGACGTGAACCCCAGTTTTGAGAGACATTTTTATAAGAGAGAAGATGCTTTAAATAAACGGGGAAGTGTGTTGAATAGTTCAGAGGTATTTGCTAAACTGAAAGAGTATATGGGTATGGCCTATCGGGAACGAAAAACTGTTTCTTTTTCAATGCATGCGATGAATGGACACAACTATGATGTACTTGTTATGCTTTCCAAGTTTCCGGAAGTGGTTAATATTTTCTGTATGGATACTACAGAACAGATTCATACCCGTCAATCTTTGCGAACAATTAACCATAAATTATCTATGGCCTTGGCATTGCCGATATTACTCCCTGGAAATGGAATCTGAAAGAAGATAATGTTTGGTTTGACAAGAGCAGACTAATTGAAGATGATGAAAGATTTGTAGTGAAAGAAGGAGCTTTTGCTGTTTCTGTTTCAAAAATTGTGAAAGGAATTCATAGTGAGGATGTAAAGCGCGTGAAGAAATTGTTTCAGGATCTCAAAGAAGGTAAAAGAGATAAGGTGAACGAGCAGTTCCGTGTTCTTGCAGTTTCGAAGGAAGACTATGATTGGGTAGAGGCATGGGCTGTAGTCGATGAAGTGGATAAAGAGGGGAAACCACTTACTCTTATTGGTTCTGTTTTGGTCATTACTGACAGGAAAAAGATGGAGCAAGAACTCATTGTTGCAAAGGAAAAAGCTGAAGAAGCAAATCGGCTTAAGTCGGCATTTATAGCTAATATAAGCCATGAAATACGTACTCCATTGAATGCAATTATTGGATTTTCCAGCATACTCGATACTGTTCAAACGGACAAAGAACGTAAGGAGTATTTGCGTATCATAGAATACAATAATCAATTGTTGCTTCAATTGGTGAATGATATTATTGATCTGTCGAAGATTGAGGCTGGGGCATTGGAACTTGTTACTTCTAATGTCTATCTAGATGACATAATGAGGGAGTTGGAAAGAGCTTTTTGCCCGAAAGCTAATGCGGCTCATTTATCATTGAAATTTGATGATCAGCATGCAGAGTGTTATATTAATGTAGATCGTAACAGGCTGATACAGGTGCTGAATAATTTGATTTCAAATGCAATTAAGTTTACTGCTGAGGGAAGTGTACATTTTGGTTTTTCTCGGTTAGAGAATGGCATGCTTCGTTTTTATGTCACTGATACCGGACATGGTATTCCGAAAGAATATCAAAAAAAGATATTCGGACGTTTTGTGAAGCTGAATAGTTTTGTTCAGGGTATTGGTTTGGGGCTTTCAATAAGTGAAACGATTGTGAAATGTATGGGAGGTGAAATCGGAGTTGAATCAAAAGAGGGCAAGGGGGCCACTTTCTGGTTCACTATACCTTATCAGGAGGTAAATTTGCAGTAGAAGTAAACTACTGTAAACTTACCTATACATATAAATTTATATTCCCATACATTCCCGATAGAAATCGAACATCTCAAAGATCAGATCTTTATCAGCAGTTTGGTTAATGCTGATATCTCCAATGTCTTTCAGCAAAGTAAAGTTAATTACTCCCGCTTTGTTCTTTTTATCGTGTAGCATGAAGGCGTAAAGTTGTTCGTACTGTTTGCAGTCGAAAGCAAAAATGCCATAGTTCTCTTTGATAAACTGTATTGTTTGTCGCATCTTCTCTTTTGGAAATCCGGCTTTAAGATGTGACAGATACAGTTCGCAGACAATTCCCCATGCAACAGCATATCCATGAAGGACAGGACGGTTTTCTGCGAGTGCCAGACTTTCAAATGCGTGCCCCACGGTGTGCCCCAGGTTCAATGCTTTACGTATACCATGTTCGAAAGGATCCTGTTCAACAATATTCTCTTTTACCTGTACGGATTGTCCTACAAGCTGTTTCAGATAGCTGTAATCAATACTTTCTGTATTAAAATTGAGCAACTCCGTCCAGTGAGCTGTATTGCTGATGAGTCCGTGTTTCAACATCTCCGCATAGCCGGAGAAAAAGTTTTGAGTGTCCAGGCTCCGTAGGAATTCTGTTTCGATCAGTACACTGTTTGCCGGAGCAAATACGCCAACTTCGTTTTTTAGTCCGTTGAAGTTAATCCCGGTTTTCCCTCCTACAGATGCATCTACCATTGCTAATAATGTAGTAGGAACATTGATATAGGAAAATCCTCTCTTGAAAGTGGCGGCGGCAAAACCTCCCAGATCCGTTATCATTCCTCCCCCTAAATTAATGAGCAGCGAATGTCGGGTAGCTCCCTTATCACTCAGTACTTGCCATACGGAAGCTAAGGTTTCCAGCGTTTTGTGTATATCACCCGCTCCAATTGTTATTTCGATTGCATCTTTCAGATAAGATACTTCCTTCATCTGAGGCATACAGAGGCGGTGAGTATGTTCATCAGTCAGGATGAACAAGCGGTCGTACGGGCACTTCTTTATGGCCTGACCAAGACTCAACTCCAGATTCTTACATAGGATAACTTCTTGCTTACTCATAATTCAATTTGCTTTTTCTACTGCAAAAGTATATAAAATATCTTTTTTTGCTTACTTTTGTCTCATTAAAACGTCAAATCAATGAAAGCATTACTACCTGTCTATTGCCGTCCTCTGGGATATGTAATCCTGGTTTTCGCTCTTTTTATCCCTTTTATTCTCGTGATGATGGGAAAAGTAACTGATACTAATCTTCTGTTTTACAAGGAATGTACTAAACTTCTGATGATAGTGGGTGCATTGATGATTATTTTTGCTTTATCCAAAAGTGAGAGTCGTGAGACGGAGCAAATACGCAATTCAGCTACACGTAATGCCATCTTCCTCACCGTATTGTTTGTTTTTGGTGGAATGCTTTACCGGGTAGCTACCGGAGATTTAATAACGGTAGATACTTCTTCCTTTTTGACTTTCCTTATTATGAATGTTCTTTGCCTTGAGTTCGGGATGAAAAAGGCGATGGTGGATAAAATATTTAAAAGATAATTGTAGTCTCATTAAACCTTTTGCGTTGCCAATTGTCAAAAAAGCAATTGTTATTATTACAAACGCATAGGCTAATGAAAAAATTATCTATCTGGATGGTACTGTTGCTGCTATGTACCCTCTCCTCATTTGCACAAAACAAAAATATCACCGTCTCCGGACGTGTGATTGAAGAAGACACGAAAGAACCTGTCGAGATGGCAACGGTTCAATTACTTGCTTTACCTGATAGTACTCAGGCAGCGGGCATTACTACACAGAAACAAGGTGCTTTCACATTACCCAAGGTGAAAGCCGGAAAGTATGTATTGAGAATCTCTTACATTGGATTTATTACTCAGGAACTTCCTCTCCAGTTATCAGATAAGGCACCTGCAAAGAATGTGGGTACTATCACGTTGCATCCCGATGCAGTGATGTTGAGCGAAGCCGTCATTACGGCGGAAGCTCCTCCTGTGGTAGTGAAAGCAGATACTACTGAATACAATGCTTCGGCCTATCGTGTGGCAGAAGGAGCCATGCTGGAAGAATTGGTAAAGAAGATACCGGGAGCTGAAGTGGATAAAGATGGTAAGATTACTCTTAATGGTAAAGAAATTAAGAAGATCATGGTGGATGGGAAAGAGTTTTTCTCGGATGATCCAAGTGTGTCTATGAAGAATTTACCCGCTAATATGGTCGAAAAGGTGAAAGCTTATGACAAGAAGAGTGATATGGCACGTATTACCGGAATTGATGATGGGGAAGAGGAAGCTGTGCTTGACCTTACCGTAAAAAAAGGAATGAAAAAAGGCTGGATTGGAAACCTTATAGCCGGTTATGGTAGCGAAGAACGTTATGAAGCCGGAGCAATGGTCAGCCGGTTCAAAGATGATGCAAGTATCTCTATCGTCGGTTCGGCCAATAATACGAATAACAAAGGATTTTCTGAATTTGGTGATGCCGGTTCGGGACTGAGCGGAGGTAATGCCGGATCGGGTATCACCGCGGCACGTTCGTTGGGAATTAACTTTGCTAAAGATACAAAAAAAGTGCAAATAGGCGGTAATGTACAGTATGGTTATTCTGATAACGATGCCCGCCGGAAGACCTCAACGGAAACGTTCCTTGGTGATCAGTCTTCATATGGTGAGAGTGAAAATACCTCCCGTCGTAAACGTCATGATGTACGTGCGGACTTTCGTTTGGAATGGCGTCCGGATACATTGACCACTATTATCTTTCGTCCTAATGCGACCTATTCTAAAACAAATTCGAGAAGTGCTTCTGGATCTGCTACAAGCAATAATGCACATGACTTGGTGACTACTAAGATAGCTTCTTCTACTTCAAATAGCGATAACTATTCAATTAACGGAAATTTGATGATGTTTCGCCGTTTGAATAATAAAGGGCGTAATATACATGTGGGAGCTCGTTTTGGATATAGTGACGGTGAAACAGATAGCGAGCCAAAATCATATATGGAATTTTATGATGAGTCAGGTATATTGGATAGTATTTCAAAAATAGATCGTTATACCAATCGCACGAGTGATAGTCGTAACTGGAGTGTGTCAGCTTCTTATACGGAACCGGTATTTAAGAACCACTTTCTGCAGTTGCGTTATGAATTCTCCCACCGTAAGCAGTTGGCACAGTCTTTAACTTATGATAGTCTCAATAAATATCCTTATCCGGAATGTATTGTCAGAGGATATGTTGACTCATTAAGTACTCGGGTTGAAAATTTTTACGATAATCATTCTATTGATTTGTCTTTGAGAGGTATACATCCTAAAATGATGTATAGCGTTGGAGTCGGGTTGGCTCCGCAATCTTCATTGAGTGAGACAACAATTGGCCCCAATGCAGATAAGCACCTTCCTCAACAAAATGTACTGAATTGGGCTCCTTCCGTGATGTTTCGTTATATGTTCACGAAACAACATGTGCTGACTTTCCGTTATCGGGGGCGAAGCAATGCACCGAATATTGAGGATTTGCAGGAAGTGATAAATAATGATGATCCATTGAATCTGTATTTTGGTAATCCCAATCTGAAACCTTCATTTAGTAATAATTTTAATTTATACTATAATAAATTTACTCCAGAGACGATGCGTAGTTACTCTGTTAATTTATCGTATTCTAATACACTTAACTCTGTAGCGAATAAAATGACATATGATCCTCAAACTACTCAGCGTACTTATAAGAAGGAGAATGTGAATGGTAACTGGAATACGCGGGGGTATTTCTCATTTAATACCCCATTGAAGAATAAGAAGTTCATTATATCTGCCAATACGAATGCACGTTTTAGTGATGCAGTAAGCTATACTGTTGTAGGAAAAAGCAGGAATGCTGATCAGGAATTAAGTACTACACATAACTTTGGAGCCGGACAACGTTTAAATGGTAGTTATCGTTCCGATCTTTTTGATGTGTCACTCAATGGATCTGTCAATTACAATCTGGTGCGCAACAGCAAGCAAGAGAATAGTAATCGTGAAACATTTGATTACTATGTGGGAGGAGATACTAATATAAATCTTCCTTGGGAGCTTCATATCTCAACCGATATTAATTGTCGTTTTAAAGACGGATATACGGGAGGATTTAATAATAATGAACTTATTTGGAATGCACAGATTTCTAAGAACTTTCTCAAGAATAATTCAGCAACGCTTCGTTTTAAAATATACGATATATTGAAACAGCAAACTAACTTTAGCCGTTCTACCAGTGAAACACAGATAAGTGATACGGAATACAATACATTGGGCAGTTACTTTATGGTACACTTTGTTTACCGGTTCAATACGCTTGGTGGTAAAGCTGCCGGACGACGTGGCCCAGGTATGGGACCTGGTGGTGGAAGAGGTCATGGCGGAGGCTATGGTGGCGGACGCCCCCGTTTCTAAGCTTACAATAATCATATTAGAAAGAAGGTTCATGGTTCTATATAATAGGACTATGAACCTTTTTTCATGAACAATGCCGGTTTTTCTTTTCAAGATATCCTCCTTTCCTCAGTGAGGAGTATTGCACGACATGCACATCTCGTGCAGTACCAGATGCACATGTGGAGCTGCTCGACATGTACATCTCATACAGTACGACATGTACATCTCGTACATCGTTCCTTTACGACCTTCTATCGGTTAGATTATAACTTCCATTCCCGAAGTCTTAGTTGAATCTAATCTAATGAATCATATACTTTGATATACCAATCCTTTTCTCTACATTTGCTACTATGATTGATTGGAATCTTATATTCAGCCAAATAGCAACAGTGGCTTTCGATATTGTCTATTTCGGAGCCATTATCGGTACGATTATTGTTGTAATACTCGACAATCGTAACCCGGTAAAGACTATGGCCTGGATATTGGTTTTGATGTTCCTTCCTATCGTAGGTCTGGTTTTTTATTTCTTCTTCGGACGTAGTCAGCGCCGGGAACGTATCATCGGGAAGAAAAGTTATGGGCGACTTCTGAAAAAGCCGATGGCAGAATATCTGGCACAAGATCCCTCTATATTACCAGGAGAGTATGATCGTCTTATTAAACTGTTTCAACATACCAATCGGGCTCTTCCTTTTGAAGGAAATCGGGTGGAAGTGTTTACCGGCGGATATTCTAAACTCCAAGCCCTGTTGCGCGAGTTACAGAAGGCTCAGCGGCACATTCATATGGAGTATTATATCTTTGAAGATGATTCAATCGGGCGCTTGGTGAGAGATGTACTGATAGAAAAGGCACATGCTGGAGTGGAAGTACGGGTGATATATGATGATGTGGGGTGCTGGCATGTACCGAATACTTTTTTTGAAGTGATGAGAGAGGCCGGTATCGAAGTACGTAGTTTCTTAAAAGTACGGTTCCCATTATTTACGAGTAGGGTAAACTATCGGAATCATCGGAAAATAGTAGTCATTGACGGTGTGGTCGGCTTTGTCGGAGGTATGAATTTGGCCGAACGTTATATGCGGGGATTTTCCTGGGGAACCTGGCGGGATACTCACATAATGCTTCAGGGAAAAGCTGTGCATGGCTTACAAAGTGCCTTTTTGCTCGATTGGTATTTTGTGGATCGTACGCTTATTACCGCCTCCCGGTATTTCCCGAAAATAGATTCATATGGTGACTCATTGGTACAGATTGTGACGAGCGAGCCTGTGGGTCCTTGGAAAGAGATCATGCAAGGATTGACGATGGCCATCTCGGGTGCAAAGAGGTATTTCTATATGCAGACCCCTTATTTTCTGCCTACCGAGCAGATATTGGCAGCTATGCAAACAGCTGCATTGGCCGGAGTCGATGTCCGCTTGATGTTACCAGAGCATGCCGATAACCGGATTACCCATTTAGGATCTCGTTCTTATTTGGCAGATGTGCTTCAGGCGGGAGTAAAAGTCTACTTCTATAAGAAAGGCTTTTTACATTCCAAATTGATGGTGTCAGATGATATGCTGTCTACGGTTGGGTCTACCAATCTGGATTTTCGTAGTTTTGAACATAACTTTGAGGTAAATGCTTTTATGTATGATATGGAGACTGCTTTACAGATGAAGGAGATATTCATGACTGACCAAAGAGAAAGTACTCAGGTATTCCTTAAAAACTGGGTGAAACGTCCCTGGCCTCAAAAAGCATTAGAGTCAGTAGTACGATTGCTTGCCCCCTTACTTTAATATACACAGTCTCTTCTTTTAGGCTCATCCGACAAATGTATCGTTTGTTAATTGACTTAATACAGTTTTACTTTACACCGTTTTAACATTATAAAAATTCATATGGC
>ERZ894240.1980-NODE-1980-length-10182-cov-9.299003_pt1 | contig 10182 bp, 8 predicted proteins | sample MGYA00380298_ERZ894240 | MGnify/ENA primary metagenome ERZ894240 (study PRJEB32331, sample SAMN06328419) | human gut metagenome | biome: human gut microbiome; feature: stool | host: Homo sapiens | collected 2014-06-27 ...
TCTTATTCAGACTCTCAAAGATATTTGGCTAAACACAGGTTTTTGCAAGTGCCCCGAAAGATCCAGCCGATAGGAAAGTAGAAATGGTCCTATCGGCTGGCCTTGAGTTATTGGGCGGAGAGTATTTCGAAACGTGCTGTCATTTGATATCTCAGCTTGATTGTTTTAAAATTCTCCGGATTGCTATCATAACTTTGCAAAGCAACATTACTCATGGCAGACTGGGGTTGGAAATGATAGTAGTTTCTGTCTTCCGGTTCTATGATCCGAAGAACATTGCCGAGTTTCTGTCCCAAAGACTCTACCAGATAAGTGGCTTTCTGCCGTGCAGCTTTTAAGGCTTCTATCTTCCCTTTTGCACGATACTCCTGCATGTCTTTGTTCTTTAGTTCACCGATGTTCATTGACTGAATACCTCTGGTATCGACATACTTTATAATCCGGTCTATCTGCCCGAAATTCTGTAGTTTTATATCAAATCTTTTGGCTATCAGAAAATCTTTTCCCTGTTCACGCCAATAGTCTCCTACTTCCTGGGTCTGGATATCTGTTTGGGGGATGCCGGCACGCTTTAAAGCATTCATCAGGTAACGTTCGATTTCTGTTATGGGGACTTTCGTCTTGTAATCTTCCGGTTTGCTTTTTGCTTCGAACTCTTCCTGCCAGAATTCTTTTATAGTAATCATAAAATGAATTTCATCGGGAATGATTTCTATTTCGGAACTTCCGGTAACTTCAATATAGCGGGCGTTTATGTCCGGTTCCTGAGCCGATAACGATACGATTCCCCCTAACCATAGGGCAATGAGCACTGCGAATGTTTTCATATTCTTCCTACTTTTAATTTATTGTATTTGTTGCCGAAGATAAGAGTTCTGTGAAGGAAAAACAAATGAGACAACATTTATTGTTTATTGTTTTTTGCATATCCGCTTTGGGAGTGTTATTTTTGTCGGAATATTATCTATTGCACAAAAGAAAAAGTCAGAATAAGTATGATACAAGGTAAGAAATTTATCTCTCCGGGAGCTTGGTTTACTATGATTTATCCTTCAACCTGGAGTGAGTTTGAAGATGGTGAGGGTTCCTTTCTTTTTTATAATCCCGACGTATGGACAGGGAATTTTCGAATTTCGGCTTTCAAAGCGGATGCTGCTGCGCGTGGTAGTATAAATTATGGAAGAGAGGCCGTAAAACAGGAATTAAAAGATAATCCTTCGGCTTCACTGGTGAAAGTTGGCAGGTTGGAATGTGCATATAGTAAAGAAATGTTTCAGGAAGAAGGAGCTTACTATACTACTCATCTGTGGATAACCGGTATAGATAATGTAGCCTTTGAATGTTCTTTCACCGTACCCAAAGGGGGCGAAGTGAAAGAAGCGGAAGAAGTGATTGCCACGCTGGATATCCGTAAAGACGGGCAGAAATATCCGGCGGAAGTAATACCTGTACGTTTGTCTGAGGTTTATGTCATTAATGAAGGATATGAATGGACAGTAAACACCGTAAAGAAACAATTGAAGAAGGATTTTCAAGGATTGGAGGAAGATTTACCTAAACTCCAGCAGGTGATTGATAGTGGTGTGATCGGTAAAAAGAAAGAAGATTGGCTGGCTATTGGCATTACTGTTTGTACTATACTAACCAATGAAATAGAAGGTTTGGAGTGGATGACATTGATTGATGGTAACCGGGAAGTGCCGGTGTTGCAGTATAAAGATGGAAAACTGATTGATCCTATGAAACTTTTGTGGAGCAGGGTAAAAGCAGGGGAAACGTATAAATTAGTGATAAGTGATCTGTTAGCGATGAGTGATTAGTGGGCTGCGCTGAGAGAGAATTCTTTGCTTATCACTAATCATTAATCACTAATCGCTAAAAAAATGACTTCTTATTTACAGATAGATAACCTCACTAAATCTTTCGGAGATTTAGTCTTATTTGAAAATATATCTTTTGGCATTGCCGAAGGACAACGTATTGGCTTGATTGCTAAAAACGGAACAGGAAAAACTACGTTATTGAATATAATCTCCGGGAAGGAGGGATATGATAGCGGGAATATTGTATTTCGTCGTGACCTCCGTGTTGATTATCTGGAACAAGATCCTAAATATCCTGAGGAACTTACCGTACTGGAAGCCTGTTTTCATCATGGTAACAGTGTGGTTGAACTGATTAAAGAATATGAACGCTGCATGGAGACAGAGGGACATCCGGGACTGGAAGATCTGTTGGTTCGTATGGATCATGAAAAGGCATGGGAATATGAACAAAAAGCCAAGCAGATTCTTTCGCAATTGAAAATCCGTAATTTCGATCAGCAGGTGAAGTACCTTTCAGGCGGACAGCTTAAACGGGTAGCTTTGGCAAATGCCTTAATCACTGAGCCTGATCTACTGATTCTGGATGAACCTACCAATCATCTTGATCTCGATATGACGGAGTGGCTCGAAGGGTATCTGCGCCGTACCAATCTTAGTTTGTTGATGGTAACGCATGACCGTTATTTTCTGGATCGGGTCTGCTCCGAAATTATAGAAATAGACAATCGTCAGGTGTATCAATATAAAGGAAACTACAGTTATTATCTGGAGAAGCGGCAGGAACGTATTGAGGCTACGAATGCAGAGATTGAACGTGCCAATAATCTTTATCGCACGGAACTTGACTGGATGAGGCGGATGCCACAGGCTCGTGCACACAAGGCAAAATATCGTCAGGACGCTTTCTATGAAATAGAAAAAGTAGCAAAACAGCGCTTTAATAATGATAATGTAAAGTTGGATGTAAAAGCATCTTATATTGGTAGTAAGATCTTTGAGGCCGATCATTTATACAAGAGTTTCGGTGATTTGAAGATACTGGAAGATTTCTCTTATATCTTTGCCCGGTATGAAAAGATGGGTATTGTTGGTAATAACGGGACGGGTAAGTCTACTTTTATCAAGATATTGATGGGGCAGGTACAACCGGATAGTGGTACGATAGATATAGGTGAGACCGTTCGTTTTGGATATTATTCTCAGGATGGGCTCCAGTTTGACGAACAGATGAAAGTGATTGATGTTGTGCAGGACATTGCCGAAGTCATAGAACTTGGTAACGGTAAGAAGCTGACAGCTTCGCAGTTTCTGCAACATTTTCTCTTTACGCCCGAGACCCAGCACAGCTATGTCTATAAATTGAGTGGGGGAGAACGTCGTCGCCTTTATCTTTGTACAGTGCTGATGCGTAATCCGAACTTCCTCGTATTGGACGAACCTACCAATGACCTCGATATTATCACGTTGAATGTGCTTGAAGAATATCTTCAGAATTTCAAAGGATGTGTCATAGTTGTATCTCATGACCGTTATTTTATGGATAAGGTGGTAGATCATCTTCTGGTGTTTAACGGGCAAGCGGATATTCGGGATTTCCCGGGTAATTACAGTGACTATCGTGACTGGAAAGAGGCCAAAGCGCAGCAGGAGAAAGAGGCTGAAAAACCACAGGAAGAGAAGACAGCCCGTGTTCGCCTGAATGAGAAACGTAAAATGAGTTTCAAGGAAAAACGGGAGTTTGAACAACTGGAGAAAGAGATAGCCGGACTGGAAGCTGAAAAAGCAGCGATTGAAGAGCAGTTATGTAGCGGTATGCTTTCTGTAGACGAATTAACTGAAAAGTCTAAACGTCTGCCCGAAGTGAATGATTTGATTGATGAGAAAACAATGCGTTGGTTGGAATTAAGCGAAATAGAATCATGAATCTGACAAACTATCACAGTCATTGCCTGTATTGTGACGGGCGCGCTGATATGGATGCATTTATCCGTTTCGCAATTGCTGAAGGATTTACATCGTATGGCATTTCTTCTCATGCACCGCTTCCTTTCCCTACTGCATGGACCATGGAATGGGATCAAATGGAAGATTATCTGGCTGAGTTCCGCCGGGTGAAAGAGAAGTATGCGGGCAAGATCGAATTCTATTCCGGTCTCGAAATTGATTATTTGAATGAGGAGAGTAATCCTTCGATAGCTCGTTTCCGTGAGTTGCCTCTTGACTATCGTATTGGTTCTGTGCATCTGCTATATAATGATAAGGGAGAAGTTGTGGATATTGATGTAGCTCCTCCTGTGTTTCGTAAGATAGTGGATGAACACTTTCATGGTGACCTTGACCGGGTGATCCGCCTTTATTATGATCGTCAACTCCGTATGATGGAGTTGGGAGGTTTTGATATTTTAGGGCATGCGGATAAGATGCATTATAATGCAGCTTCCTATCGTCCCGGTTTGTTGGATGAACTGTGGTATGAAAACCTGATGCGTGATTATTTCACAACGATTGCCCGTTATGGCTATATGGTAGAGATAAACTCTAAAGCTTATCATCTATACGGTACATTTTTCCCAAATGAACGTTATTTCCCTTTGTTGAAAGAATTGGGTATCCGGGTGATGGTAAACAGTGATGCCCATTATCCCGAAAAGATTAATGCCGGACGTCCGGAAGCCTTGAAGGCATTGAAGCAGGCCGGATTTAAAACTGTAATGGAAATGCATGAAGGCGAATGGGTGGAATGTAGTATTTTGTAAATAAAATGCCAATATATGTAATGCCCCATTAGGTATATTCTAATGGGGCATTACATATATTATTATGAGAGGTTTCAGTTATTCTGTTCTTTTACATGTATTTGCCTGCAGGAATTCATTTAATAGGACTTCATAGTTGCCCTGTATCAGGATGTGGTGATTGCCCAATGGATTTTTCAGGAAGTACTCGGCAGGAGTATTCATCTTTATTCGTACCTGCGTACGGCACATATTGATGAAGTTCGTATTTTCCGTTAGTGTGCCTGTTGACAGATAATATTCGTCCAGACATTCACCGCCACATTTCACAATGGTAACATCTCCTGTTGGCAGTAATCCCTGAATACCGATTCCGCTTTCTGTTTCAAAGTGATTACGAATGATATATTTTTCTGTTTGTTTTAAACCTATGGTACAATGGGCCAGAATCAATTCATTGGTACGGGTATTAATCATCGAAGGATTTGCCATGAACCCAACTTTCCCGGTCAATGCTTTTGCTGCGAGAAGAGTAAATATAGATTGCAAATCACCTTCACATCCGGCAAGGATACCTTCATCATTCAACATTGCTAATGCCAGGCAACCGGTAGTCCCTGTCCGTTCTATCATTTTAAAACAACTCAAAGTGACGGCACTTAGTTTCTCTTCTTTACATACCCTTTTGATAGCACGGTAGAGGCGCATCGCTTTGAGCATATCTTCCGGAGTTCCTTCCCGGCAGGCCAATGCCTGCGAGGCAACAGCGGCACAAGAGGCTCCGACTTCATTGTCGGTGATACGGTCGTAGACTTTGTACACTCGTTCCAATGGTATATCAATGTACTCTACTCCCCATCGGCGCTTGGCCAGCAGGTAATCTACATTGCTCGCTACAAGCCAGGAAGAAGGAGTACCAATCACACCGATACGAACACCAAACAATGAACGTTGTGCCTGAAAGTTATTATATAAGATATGTACGCGTTTGATAATAGAGGTAAGTTCGCCATGCAGAATTTCGCTTTTCATTCCCCGGTTGCGAAGCCAGGAAGATACCTCAAGTGCAGCGGCAAGTGAGTTTTGCATGCCATCTGCAAGGATTACAGCAGGGCGGGGAAGAGATTCGAAGTGCTGTATAACTAATCTTTCTACTCCTCCGGTGGCAATGAATATTATTTTAAAATCGTCATTGCTGAGTTTGTCAATATCTTCATAATTAACAAACCGTACAGTGAAGTATTTCTCTAATTCGCTTAGAATTGCTTCGTGCGAGCTGCGTATCGAAGACTGTTTGTGTAGTAATGATGCGAATGTGATGAGGTTTATGGTCATTATGGTATTGTTTTAGGTTTCATATATGACAAATGTATAGCTTTCTTTTCATAATACCATAACGTTTTTAACCTTGATAAGGTTTTTAAAGTTTTTATGTCTCTGTCTCCGATTTATTGTGTACATTTGCTGCCTCAATTGACAGTTGACAATTGATAATTGACAATTCATAACTTATTAAACCATATATAAAGATTTATGCCAACAATATCTATTCGCGGAAACGAGATGCCTGCATCTCCTATCAGAAAGCTGGCTCCTTTGGCTGATGCAGCCAAGCAAAGAGGGGTTCATGTGTTTCACCTGAATATCGGACAGCCAGACCTGCCCACTCCTCAGGTCGCGATTGATGCGATACGCAATATTGATCGTAAAGTGTTGGAATACAGTCCAAGTGCCGGATATCGTAGTTATCGCGAGAAGTTGGTGGGATACTACCAGAAGTTTAATATCAATCTTACAGCAGACGATATAATCATAACTTCCGGAGGTTCGGAAGCCGTACTTTTTTCGTTTCTCTCTTGCTTGAATCCGGGGGATGAAATCATTGTTCCCGAACCGGCTTATGCTAACTATATGGCATTTGCCATTTCTGCCGGAGCAAAGATTCGTACGATTGCTACTACTATTGAAGAGGGTTTTTCACTGCCTAAAGTAGAAAAGTTTGAAGAGTTGATCAATGAACGTACGAAGGCTATTCTTATTTGTAATCCGAACAATCCGACAGGGTATTTATATAGTCGCCGGGAGATGAACCAGATTCGTGATCTGGTGAAGAAGTATGACTTGTTTCTTTTCTCGGATGAGGTATATCGTGAGTTTATATATACCGGTTCTCCTTATATTTCTGCTTGTCATCTTGAAGGAATAGAGAATAATGTAGTATTGATTGATTCAGTATCAAAACGTTATTCGGAGTGTGGTATTCGTATTGGTGCTTTGATTACGAAGAACAAAGAGATACGTGATGCTGTTATGAAATTCTGTCAGGCTCGTCTGAGCCCTCCATTGATTGGCCAGATTGCTGCTGAGGCTTCATTGGAAGCCAATGAGGATTATCTGCGTGATACGTATGATGAATATGTAGAACGCCGTAAATGTCTGATTGACGGATTGAATCGTATTCCGGGGGTATATTCTCCTATTCCGATGGGAGCATTTTATACGGTAGCTAAGTTGCCGGTAGATGATTCGGATAAATTCTGTGCATGGTGCCTTTCTGATTTTGAGTATGAAGGTCAGACGGTATTTATGGCTCCTGCTTCCGGCTTTTATACTACTCCCGGCGCGGGAATAAATCAGGTCCGTATAGCCTATGTGCTCAAAAAAGAAGATTTGAATCGTGCCCTCTTTGTGTTACAAAAGGCTTTGGAGGCATATCCGGGAAAGGTGATTTAGTGATAAGCGGATTTAGTGATAAGTGATCAGTACCATGCGGATTATAATATAATCACTTATCACTACTCATTAACTTACTAATCACTTATCACTAACTTACTAATCACTTTTTTCTATGTCTTTATCCCTTTTCATCGCCCGTCGCCTTTATCGTGATACCGATGGCGGAAAGCAGGTATCACGTCCGGCTGTTCTCATCGCTATGGTGGGGATTGCTATTGGTTTGGCGGTGATGATTATTACGGTGGCAGTGGTCATTGGTTTTAAGGGAGAGGTTCGCAATAAGGTTACCGGTTTCGGATCGCATATTCAGATCAGTAATTTTGATGCCGTTCGTTCGTTTGAGACGCATCCTATTGTGGTGAATGATAGTATGATGGCTGCGCTTTCTGCTTGTCCGGATGTGAAGCATGTGCAACGTTACTCTACAAAGCCGGGAATGATAAAGACGGATGATGCTTTTCAAGGAATGGTTTTGAAGGGAGTAGGATCTGAGTTTGATGCTTCCTTCTTTCGTAGTAGCCTGGTTGAGGGGGAGATTCCTGCTTTTAGTGATTCGGTTGCAACCAATCAAGTTGTTATATCCAAAGTGCTTTCTGATAAGTTGAAGTTGAAACTGGGTGATAAGATATATACTTATTATGTACAGGATAATGTTCGTGTCCGCCCTTTGATCATCAAAGGGATTTATCAGACTAATTTTTCTGAATATGACAATCTGTTTCTATTGACGGACTTGTACACTGTGAATCGTTTGAACAACTGGAAACCCGATCAAGTGAGTGGTGCAGAGTTGCAAGTCTATGATTATGATAGGCTGGAAAGTATTACATATAAAGTGGCAGAGAGTACAGATAATCGTGCAGATAAATATGGAGGCGTTTACTTTGTACAAAACATAGAGCAGCTTAATCCTCAGATATTTGAATGGCTTAGCTTGCTTGATCTCAATGTGTGGGTAATTCTTATTTTAATGGTAGGTGTAGCCGGGTTTACGATGATTTCCGGTTTACTGATTATTATCATTGAACGTACCAACATGATTGGTATTCTAAAAGCTTTGGGAGCCAATAACTTCACCATTCGCAAGGTCTTTCTTTGGTTCTCAGTTTTTCTGATTGGTAAAGGAATGATCTGGGGGAATGCTATCGGATTGCTGTTTTGTGTGTTACAATCCCAGTTTCATATCTTTAAGCTCGATCCGGAAAGTTACTATGTAGATTCTGTCCCCGTCTCTTTTAGTATAGGATTATTTCTGTTGATTAATATTAGCACGTTGCTTGCTTCTGTATTGATGCTATTAGGTCCTTCTTATCTGATTACGAAGATTAATCCTGCCAGTTCAATGCGGTATGAATAAATGATTAAGAACAGTTTATTGTGTTATCTTCTCATGAAATCTCCCTTGCCACGATAAATGCGATAGATTTTTAGTTTAATAACTTGAAGAGGTTGCAACAGATCAAATATAGGAAGAGAGAAATAGTAGTGTTGGCTATCTCCTTGTTCCGTTATAGTCTTATTGATGATAATAGCTTGTGTAGTGTAGCGTATCAACCACATTAATAGAGCAATACCGGCTACTAACCAATGTAGGTTTAGTATTCCAAAGACAATACCGGTGATGCAAGTAATGTAAAATAGTAAGCGTGAGAAAGTCTCAAAACCAAGTACATAACGTTGGAATCCTTTGAAGTAACGAGCTGTAGCCATATAACTCACCCTCTCCTCTTTCCAGTCTTTATAGCTTTCTATCGTTTGTACTCGCATCACAGCATCGGCGTTTGTTTCTACCCGTGTATTGTAAGGTGTAGCAATTTTGTTGATGAACAGATCGTCTTCTCCCCGTTGTAGATTGAGGTGAGTAGAATATCCTTTTTCTTTAAAAAACATCTCTCTTCGATATGCCATATTGCGTCCTAATCCCATATACGGCTTTCCGGCAAGGGCAAAACCCAAGTAACGCAGTGAGGTGAACAAGGCATGGAACGATATGCGCTTATGCAACCACCCTTTTCCTTGCTTGTATCCGCTGTATCCTAACACAATTTGGGTATGAGGAGTAAAGTTGCGTGCCATTAGTCGTAGCCACTGATTACTTGTAGGCTGACAATTGGCTTCTGTGAATACCAACCAGTCGTATTTGCTGGCTTTGATGCCCAATGCCAATGCGAGTTTTTTGCGGCTGATGTATCGGGCTCTCTCTGGAGTGAAACTATGATATAGATGCTGGTATTTCTCTTCAAAAGCCGACAGTACCTCTTCACTTTCGTCTGTAGAGCCATCATTGATAACGATTACCTCAAACAGAGGGTAGTCTTGTTCGAGGATAGCAGGCAGAAACCGGCGTAGGTTTTCTGATTCGTTGCGCGAACGGATGACGACTGATAGAGGAGGAAGCTCCTTTGTGAAGTGTAGCTCATTTTTCTTGTCGGCCACATTTCGTGTATGTATCCGGTTGTAGATACCCAGATAATAGGACAGCTGAATAATAAGAAGAACTCCGGTTGCTGATAATAAAACCAACTCGAATGTATTGAATGTAAATGTTTCCATTGATTGTTAATGTCGTTTTGTTCTTGCAAAGGTAGTAATAAAAAGTGGGATTGAGTAGAATAGGAGAGGGGAATTAGAGCAACTATACCAAAGCCCATTTCATTTTTGAACGGTTTTGAGTGCTTCCCGTGCAGGAAGCATTCGTAACCATACAAGTTTAGAATTAAAGAACGATTCTTTTTTTATTACAATAAAAATAGAGATATTCTATTGACTAATATAGTTTGTAAAATCTTATAAACCTCTAACTCGTTTCTCTACGACGATCGCCTCGTTCCTCGTATACTCTATTAAAACCAAATGTTTCCGCAGAATATTGCTTTAATAAATGT
>ERZ894240.2007-NODE-2007-length-10039-cov-73.164764_pt1 | contig 10039 bp, 13 predicted proteins | sample MGYA00380298_ERZ894240 | MGnify/ENA primary metagenome ERZ894240 (study PRJEB32331, sample SAMN06328419) | human gut metagenome | biome: human gut microbiome; feature: stool | host: Homo sapiens | collected 2014-06-27 ...
TTGCCGGAAGCTGAAATGTCACTTAGTAACTCTTAATAATCATCTGGTAAGAATGAAGGAAAAGTCTTGTGAATTAGGGGATAATTAGTACCTTTGTACAGTGATTATGCCCATTGACAGCCCGTGTTGTCGATGGGCTTTTTTGTGCCTAAAAAATCCCGTCCTACCATCACTGGCCGGGCGGGATAACGACAAAATACTAAGACCTTAACGGTCTTATGCGATAACAAAGGTAGTATTAATTTTGAAAATGTCAAGTATATGGGCTTAAACGAATGGTTGGCTATAGTCGGAACATTAGGTGGGTTCGAAGCTATACGATGGGTTATAACTTTCTGGGTAAATCGAAAAACGAATGCCCGGAAAGAAGATGCTTCCGCTGATGCGGCCGAGATACAGAATCTTTTGAATGTAATTTCTAACTTATCCGGACAACTTGATAAGTCCGATGTAAGAATGACCTCAAGAGACGGGAAAGTAGATTTCCTGTATTCTGAGAACAATAAACTAAAGGCTGAAAAGCTGGAACTTATAAAGAAGAATTATGAGTTGGAATTGCGTCTTAAAGAAGCCGAGCTAAAGAAATGTGATGTTCGTGGATGTGCCAATCGGCAGCCACCAAGTGATTATTAATAAAAGGAGGATAAGAAATGAAGTACTTTACAATCGCTGAACTCTGCAAGTCAGATACAGCCGACCGGCTGGGTATTGATAACCGATGTAAGAAAGAACATGTAGCCAATATGACTGCATTAGTAGATAATGTACTAGACCCATTGCGGGAGGCATACGGGAAACCTATACGGGTGAACAGTGGTTTCCGTTGTCCGGCATTGAATAAAGCTGTGAAGGGGGCAGCTACAAGCGACCATATGACAGGACGGGCGGCAGACATAACCGGAGGGAGCCCGGCTGAGAATAAGAAGTTGTTCTGTCTGATTCAAGAACTAGGCCTTCCCTTCGACCAGTTGATTGATGAGAAGCACTTCTCATGGGTACATGTCAGTTACCGGGAAGGAGCAAATCGTAAACAAGTGCTTGCTCTATGAAAAAGCTGCCTTGGATATTAGTCATATTGCTGGCTGTGGCTTGTGTGGTTGCTTGGTTCCGTCCGCATGAGCCTCTCCCGGCAGAAATACGTACCGAGACGAAGGTAAAGACTGTTGTAAAAGTTGATACGTTACTTATCTCGCCGCCTATGGCTCCTCTATTAGTTTTCCAGCTAACAGACACTATTCGCATTGGTGATACGGTAGTTTATCGTGAGCAAGCGTATTATGAGGATAGTCTTTACCGGGCATGGGTGAGTGGATATCGGCCGAGGTTGGATAGTTTGCAGATATTTCCGAAGACGGTGTTTCGAACGGTTACGAATGACATCTACCATACTATTGTACCGAAGAAGAAGCGTTGGGGGTTGGGATTGCAAGTAGGGTATGGTTATCCCGAAGGATTTTATGTGGGTGCTGGGGTGAGCTATGATTTATTCATGTGGTAAATTTGTCAATTAGAAAGTCTTGAGTTGGTTTGTATTACAGTAACTATAATACAAAAAATGTTCTCGGTGTTGTTAGTTCCATAATTAGTGCTATATTTGCACTCGAAACAAGACTTAAATTGTAGTTTTGGAATATGACACATTTTTAAAAATTATATAAACTTAAATTAAGCGGTACTTATTTGTGAAAATGATTGCCGCTTATTTTTTTTAGAGGATTTATCTGTTGATAACTTTCTCGTTTATCCTATTTGCATTTTGCTTAATTATTAGTATTTTTGTCCAAACCTCAGCGGAGGGTGAGGTGGTATTTAATTTTTAAAAATGTGTAATAATGCAAATAGAAATTTTTAAGTATAAGTCTGATGAAGAACAGATTTATAATGATGTTAGAACCATTGAAGAAAATGGTGAGATTTTATTCTGGGCAACTGATGTTGCTCGTGTGTTGGGATATTCAAACACTAACGAAGCGATTATAAAGCACTGTAAATCAGGTGGGGTCGTGATTCGCGAGGTCATCGATTCACTTGGTCGAAAACAGTATGCTAAGTTTATCAGTGAGGGTAATGTATATCGCTTGATCTCTCGTTCCAGATTAAAGAGTGCAGAGAAGTTTGAGACTTGGCTTTTTGATGAGGTGGTACCAGCTATTCGTAAGAAAGGATTTTATGGTAGTATTGACCGTGCTGCACTTCCTGATTTTGTAAAACGTTACAAGGATAATCTTCATACTATCCCTTATGATTATTTTTCTGTAATAACTCAAATGTATACTATTCTTTATGCGGAACTGGAGAAAGTGGGGTATTCTATTCCAGATAAAGGAGCGCATGGCAGAACTATGATGCCGGATATTTCAGTTGGTAGAGGCTTTGCTAATTTTCTACGTGATAATAGCTCTGAATTTTGGGATAAGCATAAGACTTATAAACATCATTTCCCTGATGGTCGGGTTGTGGATGCTTGTATGTATCCGATTGAGGCGCTTCCTATGTTTATTCGCTATATAAATGAGAGATGGTTGTATGAAAATGCAGATAAGTATTTTAGAGATAAGGATCCGCTTGCTCTTGACTATCTTCCTAAATTATTAGAATCTAAGAAGAAGACTGCATAAACATAATTTCCCGCTATACCCTCCGATAGCGGGAAATTTATATTTTTGTCGAAATTAAAACTAGATTGAGATTATGATAAAAAAAATAACATGTTGTGGCTATCGTGGTTTTGCTCAGGAGCAAACATTAGAATTAGCTGTTCCAAACGGAAAAATAGGTAGTGGATTAACTGTTTTAATTGGTCCTAATGGTGGTGGAAAATCTACATTGGTTGAGTGTTTTTCTAAGATGTCAATGAATGATCCGTCATTTACAGAAGGAAAAAGAAATAAGCTTGCTGGGGATCGGGTAAAAATAAGTATAACATATAGCGATGGGCAAGAAACTGTTCTATCTTCTGTTGAAACCGGAGGTAGTGAAACAGTAAGAAAGAATAGGTTAGAAAATTATGGTATATATTATTTACCTTCAAGAAGGGTCTTTAATCCTTATTTTTCCAAATCAGAATGGGATAGAAATACTTTTTTGCAGAATCCTGAAGATCCTCAGTTTAGAGGAAGTCTTTTGAATAATTTTACATATAGACTATTTGATGCAAATAAAAAGGGTAAGGATTTTAATGTTATTTTTTGGAAGATATTAGGTAAAAAGTTAGAATGGACTATTGACCAAGACGATAATAGAAATTATTATGTAAAAATTAAAAAAGGAGATGTTATATACCATAATTCTGATGGATTAGGCGAAGGTATTGTTAGTTTGTTATTTATTGTTGATGCTATTTTCGAGGCAAAAGATGATGAATTGATAGTTATAGATGAACCTGAACTGAGCTTACATCCTCAGTTGCAAGGGCGTTTGTTGGAAGAAATATTAGAATTAACAAAAAGAGTTCAAGTTGTAATTTCTACTCATTCACCAAACATGATATCAATCGAATCTGCTATTAACGGAGGGGTAGTGGCTCGAATTTATGAGAAAGATAATAGTTCAAATATTTCATGCATAGATGAATGTTGTAGAGAGTATTTCCGTTCATGTTTTTTTAATCTTAACAATCCACATACAATGGGAAGTGATGCGCGTTCTTGTTTTTTTGCAGAAGATGGATATATAATAACAGAAGGTCAAGAAGACGTAATGCTGTTCCCTAAAATATTAAAAGAATTAGATATAAAAGAAAATATCCCATTTTTTGGATTTGGGGCAGGAGGTGCAAGTAATATTGATAAAATAGCGCATATATTTAAATGTCTTGGCTTTGCACATATTGGTGCAATTTTTGATGGTGATAAAAAAGATGAATATGAGGACTTTATACGTAAATATGAAAATATTGGTTATAAAGCCTGGATTATTCCCGCTGACGATGTAAGGGATAAACCAGAAGTGAAAAAGGAAGCTAAATTGGGATTATTAGATACTAATAGAAAAATTAAACCCCAATATAAAAAGGATTTGATTAAAATGTTTAAAGATATTTTGACATATTCGCAACCTCATAATTAACCATTTAAGTTGTCTGTAGGTGACTTAATAAATTGTCTATATATTCCAGCTATCATTCAGGGGGATTACCTGTTTTAATAGCTGGTATTGAGGTAGAGGATACGCCTTTATTTGTTCTAAGTATTAGGTATTTGAATTTTTTATAATAAATAATTGATTATGGATGATGCTGTTTGGAGAAAAGTATTTGGAGTAATGTCGATTCCAGTGATTCTTAATGTTGTTTTTCTTTTTGCAAATTCAACTGGGTGGATTTTTACGACGAGTGTTGTTGTATTGATATGCAGTTTCTTATTGTTTGTTGCTGCAAGAGTTTGGGAAATGAAGGGGATTGATGTTGCGCTCATCATGATTGCTAATATTATAACTCTTATTTTGAACCTATTGTTTTGGTTGAAGGTATTATAATTATGGAAGATAAATATAAGATAGAGAATGATTATCCTTTGATGGAATCTATAAACCATTATGCTAAGATATCAAATCGTGAGGATTATAAATATAAGTTTATAGAAATAATGAAACGAATAGAAGCTGAAGACATTGTTTTTCTTTCAGATTTAAAGTTACTGGAGAAGGAGTTCAATTGTCCTGTTAGAGTTCAATTAGTTAGAGACTCTGGTTATTATTTAGGGGAACAAATAACCCAAATTTCAGAAATAAATCGTTTCTTGGGAAGAAGAATTGGAAAGTATAAAGATTATAAATTAGATTTTAATCGTCTTCGAAATGCTATTAATGCCACATGGTAAAGAAAATGGTTGAGGGGCTGGAGTAGTAAGAGAATACGAAGATATAATTATCTAAATAATATTATTATTTATAAAACAATAAGTTATGGGTGAAAGACAAGCTTTATTGAAATCACTAGCAGAGGATATATATGATAACTCATCAATAAAAACTCCTAAAATATCAATTTTTGAAATTGAATATTCAGGATTAATAAGTGAGGTGGAACGAATTTATTATGCTTTGGGAGGAACGTCTGAACAAGTACCTTTAAACTATGGTGCTTGGGATATTCCATTGAAAGATTTTTGCATTGAGCTTGATGAGGAAAGACATTTCAATCGATATAGATTTGAAACATTAACTTCTTCTATATATAAGGATTATTCATTTTTTTCGGTTTCTAATTATAGGGAATATTGTTTAATGAATGAAGACCAGTGTTTGAAGTCTGCAAGCTGGGGAAATAATTGGAGAACAAACTCTTCCGATAAACTTTTTATTGTTAGTGGTGATAATGGTGATTTATCAAAGAATGGCAGTTCTAGATGGAGACAAAGAGCTTTTTATGATTTTATAAAAGATTTGACGTTTTTTATTAGGAAAGTTCCAGTTTTGCGTGTCTCTATATATGATACTTATAATGGGAATACAGTAAATGAAATGTTAATAAAAAAAGATGTTCAAAATCTAAGAGCACTCTTGAAGTATTTAGGGAAGTGTATTTAGATAAATAAAAATTGTGCAATAGACTACTTTTTCCTTTGCTTCATTTGGTTCGGATCATTTTATTGAGATTTCTTTGACTTCTCTTTATATATTTGTATGTTTGCAAAAACATTAATTTTATGAAATTACATGAAGCTATAGTCAAATTGTTATTGGAAAAAGGAAGCCCAATGACAACAGCAGAAATTGCTGATGCTCTCAATGCCAATAAATGGTATGAGAAAAAAGATAAGAGCGAAATTACTCCTTTTCAGATTCATGGACGAACAAAGAATTATAGTAATCTTTTTCGTAGAGAAGGTGTTAAAGTCTTTTTGATAGAATAAGATACAGGTAGTTGTGCTTGTGTTAATATCAACGACATCAAGCAATATTATCCTGATCAATTCTATAACCCGGCAATTGACCGGCTTTATAGACTGAAGGAATTCGTAGAAGGGACGGCGGAGTAACCGTCCTTTTTTATGCTTTTTGCAAAATTGATGGATCTGTTGGTGCTTTCTTTATAAAGTCATTCTCTATAACATAGGCGTCCATCAGTTTTGCATCATAGGGTTTCAATAAAGATGATATTTCTGTTTTTGATAAGTCTGATTTCAACCATTTTTCTTCATCCTCTGGAGATAAGATTGCCGGCATACGGTGCTTGGAGTTGTGGATATAATCAGTCAAAGGATTGGTATCAGTCGTAATGATGGAAAATGTTGTATGTTCCTTTCCAGTCACTTTATCCAACCAGGTATCGTATATTCCTGCCATAGAGAAAATAGGCTCGTCTTTCAGATAGATATAGTAGGGTATCTTCTTACTTCCCTCATGTCTCCATTCAAAGTAACCAGTTGATGGCACGATACAACGTTTCTTCATAATCGGCTCCCGAAATGAGGGCTTATCGAATATTGTGTCGGCCCGGGCATTAAGTGTCATTCTCCGGATCTCGTCAGCATTAGTTTCACCCTTCGTCCAGAAAGGTATTAATCCCCAATTGAAAACCTGAACTTCATCACTCTTTGTGATTATTGGGTATTTTGGAAAGTTGAAAGCATTAACATGATATTGCTCATTGAGAATGTCTTGGTATATCTCAACTACATCCGACTTCCGGCCATATCGGGCAGCCAGTTTGATTGCCTTTGCACTCATGGAATTATGGAAACACATAGCTTACTTACATTTGACGATTATTATTTCATTGATATCAGTAGTATAACGTTGGGAAAGCTGTTCTTGTTTAAGTTTCCAATCTCTTCCTGAACCCTGTACTGCAAGTTTGACATGATGCTGAAACTTTCCATTAATCTTATCTACTACCTGCATTAGTCTTTCTCGTTTTTCTCGATCAACAGAATCAAAGAGTCCCAATTGTGCATTATCAGTTATTTCAGTGATGATAACCCCAGCTTTTTTGTATTGGTATCCAGGAAGGAAAATTCTTCTTAATCCCTCCAGCGCATAATGCACTATTTCTAAAGTATCAGAGGTAGGAACCGGCAGTTGTATAATTGTATTCTTCCAATACTGGGGAAGATCTTCCCGGAAGTTATTTGTATGGATGAAAACCATGAGTGACTGGGCAAAAGATTTCTGTTCCCGAAGCTTTCGCGCACAAGTGGAGGCATGAGTTGCTATAGCCTCTGATATGGTATCAATATCTTCTACCATTTTACCGAAAGAGCGGCTGGTGCATATTTGTTTTTTAGCTGGTGGTGCCGTTTCCATATCAATGCAAGATATTCCTCTCAGTTCTTTCCATGTACGTTCACCGACAACAGTCATATTCTTTCTAACCCATGAACCGGGCAGTTGTGTAAAATCAAAAGCGGTCTTCACTCCTTGTTTTTCCAGTTTTGCCGCTTGCCGGCGACCAATTCCCCATACATCGCCTATTTCAAACAGTTTTAATGCCTTAATTCTCTTTTCTTCGGTGTCAATGATACACAGCCGGTTGTAAGCTGGGTATTTCTTTGCAAATTTGTTTGCCATCTTTGCAAGTGTTTTGGTTTGAGCAATGCCAATACTTACAGGTATACCGGTACCACGAGATACTTTCCGTACAATGTTTGTTCCGAGTGATTGCAGGTCTTTAATCCCTGCCAGATTGAGAAATGCTTCATCAATGGAATAGACTTCAATTTCAGGCGCCATGTCAGCTAACAGTGACATAACACGCCCAGACATGTCGCCATATAGAACATAATTTGAAGAGAACACGGCAATATCATGTTGCTTTACCAAGTCCTTTATCTGATAAGCCGGAACTCCCATCTTAATACCTAATGCTTTTGCTTCGTTAGAGCGTGCAATAACACATCCATCATTATTACTTAGTACAATGACGGGCTTTCCATTCAGTGAGGGATTGAAAGCTCTCTCACATGATGCGTAAAAGTTATTGCAGTCTACAAGACCGTACATTAACGTCTCCTCCGATTTTTCTTTATTGTGTAAGTTACAATTCCCCAAACTACAAATTCGTTTTCGGGAGTGACTTTAATTAGGGGATAGTTAGAATTTGAAGGGACAAGCCAAGCGGCATCTTTTTCTAATCGTACCCGCTTGAGGGTATATTCGCCATCAACATAGCAAATAGCAAGGTCATCGTCCAGCAATTCCAACGATCTATCGACAACAAGAATGTCACCGTCTTCTATGCCTTCATCACGCATAGAATCGCCTGCTACACGTGCATAGAAAGTTGTTGCTGGATGATTAACTATTTCTTTATTTAGGTCTATAGCTTCTTTGAGATAGTCTTGTGCAGGGCTAGGGAATCCTGCACGAACCCCTTCGTCTGCATAGGGTAGGGGCAGACTTGAAGAAATGTCAATCTTATGTATCTCTATGTTCCTTTTCATCGTGGCAAATAAACAAAGATATATTGTATATAGTTGCCTGTATTTGTATTTTTTAGGTTAAAGAAGAAGGCAGCCCGAAGACTGCCTTCCAGAATACCAAGTTCATCAGCACATTTCAACAATCCCGTTTGGTATTCTGCTGTAGTTACTAATGAGCTTTGAAATAGTTTAGTCCGGACATAAAAAAAGTGAGGGGAACCACCCCCTCACTCAAAGTCAAACCCAAAACTCGAATTATGGCCGAGTCCTTGATACCACAAAGGTAGTAAGTTATTTTAGATTATCAAGTATTTCTCGGATGGCTTTATCTGCGTGTTTCTTCATAATTGTAACATAATTGAAGATTGGGCGATCTTCTTTCATACTTTGACCGATACAATATTCTAATGTACTTAATGGAATCCCTAAATCATATCCATGCTGTACGAAGCTCTTTCTGGCTGAGTATAATGTGAAATGATGATTTATTCCAATAACATTTCCCAGTTCCTTAATCTTTCTTGCCAAAAGGTTGTAACACGATGTGTAGTTCTTGTACTTTCCAAACACGATTTTACCGGTAGTCTTATCCATGTATTTTTCTATGAGAGGTTTCGCTTCATCTGGAACTGCAAATGTTATTTGAAATTCTCCTTCTTTCGTGTTTTTAGTTTTTTTCCGGATGTAGCTTATCTCATTTCTTCGGAAGTCATGTGCGAGCATATCAACAAGGTTCATTCCGGCAAGATAGTATGTGAGCATGAAAATATCTCTTGTTACATTCAGATTATAATGCTTCAAATCTGTATCTCGGATTGCCTTTAGTTCCTCAACAGTGATCTGAGTTTCACGTTTCTTTGCAGCCGGCACCTTTATTTTGGTAAAAGGATCAATTTCGTATTTGACATATTTCATGTCAATTGCATAGTTGATAACGACTTTTAGAAGTGTCATGTAGATATTGATTGTTGTACTTGACAACTTGGATTTTTGCAAATAGATGAGATACTTATTCACTCTGATTGGAGTGATGTGTTCCATCAGGATACCGGAACCTATAAACTCCAAGAAGCGCTCATTTGCCAATTTATAGAGCTTATATGTTTTTTTTCTGTCTTCTTCATCAATTTGTGAGAGGAATTCTGCTAATACATCTTCAAATTTACGATGTTTTTCACCCATAATTGGAGATTTGAGCATTTTTACGAGTTGAGTGCAGGATAGGCAATCAATATGTTGGATGTTCATACATCTCTCTTCGTATAGGTTGAGAATCCTATTTAATTTCGTATTCAAGAAGTCTTTGTCTGGACGCTTGATTACTCTTCCGTTTTTTAATTCTTTATCAGAGTCTATTGTTATATCAGTAGGGATATATCTTGTTTGTCCTGAGTGAGTGATTGCAATGCGAACAGTATGCTTGCCATTTTTTAACATTAGGTTTGGCACTATGGTAATGAATAAGTAAGCCATATTACTTCTTTTTTTAAAGTGGAATAAAAGTGGAATGAAACTGGAATGAAATAGCGTCAAAAGTGACGTTATTTGTATTCATATCGTATTACTAATTAGGTTGCAAAAAGTTTAGTTTGCTTTGTAATTGCTTGAAAATTAGCAAAATAAAAAGCACTTCCTGTCGTTCGCTCACGGAGGAAGTGCTTCACACAAAAACTAAA
>ERZ894240.2023-NODE-2023-length-9966-cov-11.225911_pt1 | contig 9966 bp, 6 predicted proteins | sample MGYA00380298_ERZ894240 | MGnify/ENA primary metagenome ERZ894240 (study PRJEB32331, sample SAMN06328419) | human gut metagenome | biome: human gut microbiome; feature: stool | host: Homo sapiens | collected 2014-06-27 ...
AAATTATACCCTAGACAAAATAAGCAAATTTCTCTTAATACTCTATTTTTTCCTCGAACTTTTAATTTTCTTAATTTCATATTTTCTTTTAAAACTGCAAATGCTCCCTCTACTTGAATACTTCTATTCATTCTTAAACATTTTCCATAAGCGCTTGATATATTTTCTTGAGATTTTTTAGATAACATTCTAAACTTTACATTGTAACCTATTGTCTTTTGTGTTTCTGGATTAAAAAAATATTGTCTTTTCCCATTTTTACTTGAATAAAGAAATTTTAATTCTAAACCATCTTTTCTAAAAAGTTTGTTTTCTTCATAGTCATATATTAAATTTTCAACTTTATTTAAATCTTTTTTAAATTTTCTAGTTTTTAATTTTTCAAAATATATCGGCTTTATGTATGAAGTATATCCCAGTTTTTCTAAATATTCATAATTGTCTATACTTTCATAGCCAGCATCAGCTACTATATTTTTAATATTTAAATCTAGTAATTTGATTTTTTCCAAAAAAGGAATTAGAGTTTTTGAATCAGAAGGATTTGAAAAAATATCATAAGCACAAATATATTCACTTACAACTCCAATTTGCAGATTATATCCTGGTTTTAATTGTCCATTTCTCATGTAGTCATCTTTCATTCTCATAAAAGTAGCATCTATATCTGTTTTTGAATAGCTGTTTCTCTCTTTTAAATTTTGAAAATGTTTTGAATATTTTTCATATCTTTCTAAATATTCAGCGCATAGTTCAAAATATTTTTGTTCTTTTGATTTTCATTTTCCACGTCCATGAACAAAATTAATATTTAAATTTTCAAGATAATGATAAATTTCAAAAAAAGAAGATAAATTAGAATTAAATTCTTGATTGAAATCAAGAACAAGAGCTTGAATTTTATCATTAAGTTTATTCCAATAATTTTTGACAGATTTTTTCCAAACGAAAGAATATCTATTAGCATAGGCTTCAATTTTAGTACCATCAATGTAAATATTATCAGTAGAGATATCTTCCATTTTAAAAATTTTTTTAATAAATTGTTCAAATAGATCAGGAAGTAAATGCTCAATTTTATTCAAAAATCTAGAAATAGTAGAATGATCAGGAAGAGTAGAATCTTGTAAAAGAAATCTAAACTTAATATTTTCTAGACAAGCATTTTCAATATCACGAGTAGAATAAATACCTCTAGAAAAGCATAAAGAATGATAGCAAACATTCTAACAGGATGTACCTTAGTTTTGTAAGAAAATACTTTCAAAAGTTTAGTAAAATCCATATCCACCAAAATGGCGCTAAGTTTTCTTACAGGGTCATCCTCAGAAATATGATATTGTAAAAGATTAAAAATTTTAGGTTGAATTAAATTAAAATACGTGTTATTATTAATTGGGTTTTTCATAGGTATATTGTATTAGAAATTTGAAAAAATTTTGAGTACTTTATACCTTTTTTAATGTAAAAAGAAAAAAGCTAAAGAGAGAAAAAATCTCTTCAGCTAATTTCAAAGGTTTGGGCTATTTAAATTTGCAACAGCCCCTTTTTTCTTTATATTTAAAAAGTTATAAAAAAACACCTCTGTTTTAAGAGGTGTAAAAATTTAATTAATTTATTTTTTAGGAATAAATTTAAAGATTATTCCACCAAGGATAGCTGGGCATACCCAAGCAAGTCCTAATGAATCAAAAGGAAGATTAGAGAAAAGAGAATCTAAAAAACTTAATTTTAATCCAATAGCTTGTAGAGCTTCAAAAGAACTTATTATCCCTGCTCCAATAACAGTACCTAAGAATATATTATCGTTTTTAATTTTATTTTTTAAAATATTTAAGAATATTAGAGCAATAGCAATAGGGTATAAAAATACTAAAACTGGTACAGCAAGTTTTATAATAATATCTACACCAAACATTGCAAAAATAATACTAATTATTGTAGTTATAATAGCTAATTTTTCGTAAGAAATTTTTGTTAAATCACTGAAGTAGTCAGCTACTGTTGCAGTAAGTCCAATAGCAGTAGTGATACAAGCTCCTGTTACACAGATAGCTAAAATAATTTTTCCAAAATTTCCTAGAAGAAGTTTAACTATTGAGGTAAGTAAATCTACACTTCCAGTTCCAGAAGGTAAAATATTAGTAACAGTACTACCAATAAAACCAAGTCCACCATAGACAATAGCTAATCCTCCAATAGCTATGATACTTGTTTGAATTAAGAAAGAAAACTCTTGTTTCTCAGATAAATTTTTATCTTTTCTAATGGATTTTAGAATAATATCTGAAAATACAATAGCAGCTAAAGTATCCATAGTTTGATAACCATTTAAAAATCCATATTTAAATGGAGGCAACTCTTTAGTAAGAGAAATTGATTCTCCAATTGGAAAGAAAACCCCTTTAAATATAATAAGAGCTAAAACAATTAGAAGAATAGGAGTAAGGATAGCTCCAACTCTATCTACAACTTTACTTGATTTTAAAGAGAAAAGTAGTGAAACTCCAAAGAAAATTATGATAAAAATTATTTTATAAGTATTGTAGTTTGAAATATCTTTAGAAAAAATCATTTCAAAAGCAGTAGCTCCAGTTCTAGGTAATGCTAGAAGCGGTCCTATTGAAAGAATAAGAGCAATATTAAAAAATTTAGCAAATTTAGGGGAAACTCTCTCTGCAAAACTATCTAAGTCTTTACCAGCAAAGGCAGAAGTAAATATTGCTAAAAGAGGAAATCCCGCTCCTGTCAATATAAATCCTAATGTAGCTAAAGACCATTCATTTCCATTTATAAACCCAACCATTGGAGGGAAAATTAGATTTCCAGCCCCAAATAACATAGCAAACAGGGCAAAGCCTGTAATAATAACATCTTTTTTCTTATACATAAACTCCTCCTATTAATATTTTATATATATTTTATAAAAATATCTTATCAATGTCAAACTAAAATAAAAAAATATTGACAACAAAGAAATATTGTGATAAGATTATTTCAAATCAAGGAAAAGGAGGAAGAGAAAATGTTAATGACAACATTATTAAGGAACAGGAAATATAATACAACTATATATAATTTCTTTTGTAATGAGTCTGTTAATATTTTTATTGATTCTTCCAGAAGGAATATTTTTTAATACTTAGGTGTATAATATTTCTTGAGACTTTCAAAAATGATATATATCTAGTATTGGGGAGTATTTAGATATAGAATCATATATATATTTTGTTATCAACAGATTAGCATTCAAAAGATGTTAATCTGTTTTTTATTTATCACTATATTAAACTATAAAACATTTTAGGAGGAGATTTTATGAAAAAATTATTTTTAAAGGCGGTTTTAGTTTCTATGTTTGCTGTATCTGGGCTTAGTTTTGGAGCTGATAAGCTCTATGTAGGAACAAATGCAGAGTTTGAACCATTCGAATATCTACAAAATGGTGAAATTGTAGGATTTGATGTGGATTTGATGGAAGAGATAGCAAAATCTATGGGGAAAGAGATAGAATGGAAAAATATAGCTTTTGATGGACTACTTCCAGCTCTTCAAGCTAAAAAACTAGATGTAATTATAGCTGGAATGACAGCTACTGAAGAGAGAAAGAAATTTGTAAACTTTTCACAAACTTATTATGAATCAAATCAAATGATGTTAGTTCATGAAAAAAATCCAGTTGTAAAATCTTTTGATGAATTAAAAGGTCATGATGTAGGAGTTGTGCTAGGATATACTGGAGATATAGCAGTAAGTGAGATAGAGGGAGTGAAGGTTCATAGATATAATGCTACATCAGAAGCTATTATAGCTCTTAAAGCACAAAAAATAGATGTAGTTGTATTAGATTCTGAACCAGCTAAAAATTATGCTAAACAAAATCCAGAGTTGAAGTTAATCAACACAGATGTAGCAAAAGAGGAGTATGCAATAGCAGTAGGAAAAAATGATAAAGAGTTAGTTGAAGATATTGATAAAGCTTTAACAGAGTTAAAAGCAAATGGAACTTATGATAAATTAATAAAAAAATATTTTTCTGAGAAATAATTAAAACAGAGGAGAGGGATTTTAAATGAAAGAAAAGGTAGTATTAGCTTATTCAGGAGGGCTTGACACTTCAGTAATTGTACCATGGTTAAAGGAAAACTATAATGATGTGGAAGTAATAGCTGTTTCAGTAGATGTAGGTCAAAAAGATGATTTTATGGAAGTAGAAAAAAGAGCACTAGCTATTGGAGCTTCTAAATTCTATGTAGTAGATAAAAAAGATGAGTTAGTAAATGATTTTATTTTTCCTATGTTAAAATCAGGAGCTAAATATGAAAACGAATATCTATTAGGGACATCAATCGCAAGACCTGTAATAGCTAAAGCTTTAGTAGAGATAGCTTTAAAAGAGGGAGCTAATTATATAGCACATGGAGCAACTGGAAAAGGAAATGACCAAGTTAGATTTGAGTTAGGAGTAAAAGCTTTAGCTCCTAATATAAAAATAATAGCTCCTTGGAGAGTCTGGGATATAAAATCTCGTAAACAAGAGATAGAATATCTAAAATCTCATAATATAGATTTACCATTTAAAGAGGGAGTTACATATAGTAGAGATGAAAATCTTTTCCATATTAGCCATGAGGGACAAGAGTTAGAATCTCCAGCTAATGCACCTAAATATGATAATGTACTTCAATGGGTACTTTCTTTAGAAAAGGCAAGTGATACTGCTGAATGCATATCTATTGAATTTATAAAAGGTGTTCCTACAAAATTAAATGGAGAAGCTCTAGATGGAGTTACTCTAATTAATAAATTAAATGATATAGGGGCAAAACATGGAGTTGGAGTATTAGATTTATTAGAAAATCGTCTTGTAGGAATGAAATCAAGAGGTGTGTATGAAACTCCAGGAGGAACAATATTATATTTTGCTCATGAAGAGTTAGAAAGACTTTGTTTAGATAGAGATACTCTTCAAGCTAAAATGAAATTATCTCATGATATGGCTAAATTAATATATAATGGACAGTGGTTCACTAAATATAGAAAATCTCTTTCAGCTTTTGTAGAGGAAACTCAAAAGTATGTAACAGGAATAGTAAATTTAAAATTATACAAAGGAAATATTATTTTAAATGGAATGGAATCAGATTACTCTCTATATTCTCAAGATTTCTCAACATTTGACGAAGATACAGTATATAATCAAAAAGATGCAGAAGGATTTATTAATCTATTTGGATTACCAATAAAAATAGAAAGTCTATTAAGAAAATAGTTTTTATAATAAGTTAATTATTTTATAAATAAAAGAAAACAATCATTAAATTTGGTTTAATGGTTGTTTTTTATTTTTGAAGTTCTAATTAATTTATATTTTGATAAAAAAGACTTAAAAGAGTAAGAAGTTTGTGTACACTAAACTTTACTTTTTTGCTTAATAGGAACTATGATACAAGGAATTTATGAATTAAAATATAGAAATAAATAGAAAAAAGAGTTGTTAAAAGCTAATAATTTTTATTAGATTAACAACTCTTTTTTGTTAGACAAGCTAATAAAGTTTTGGTATAATATAAGGAAGTTCATAATTATAATAAAGAAAAAATAAAGGTGAAATATGGAAAAGATATTTGAACAAGTAGCTAAGGAGTTAGGATTATCTCCAGCTCAAATAACAAACACTATGCAGCTTTTAGACGAGGGGGCGACTATACCTTTTATAGCTAGATATAGAAAGGAAGTTACTAATAATCTTGATGAGATAGAGATTGGAAAAATTTTAGAAACAGTTACTTATCAGAGAAGTTTAGAGAAGAGAAAAGAAGAGGTAATTAGACTTATTGAGGAACAGGGAAAACTTACTGATGAGATAGTAAAATCAGTAGCTTTGGCAACTAAACTTCAAGAAGTAGAGGATATATATTTCCCATATAGAAAAAAAAGAAAAACAAAGGCAGATACAGCAAAAGAAAGAGGATTAGAACCACTTGCTAACTATATGTTAGAAGCTCTATCAAACGAAGATGTAATTGAAAAAGCAAGGGAGTTTATAACAGAGGAAGTTCCTAGTGTAGAGGAAGCAGTAGAAGGAGCTATGCTTATATTGGCTCAAAATATATCTGAGACTCCTACTTATAGAGAGCAAATAAGAGAGATAATGCTTACTAAAGGAATAATTGCAACTAAAGAGAGTAAAAAAGCAAGAGAATTAGATATAAAAAAAGTTTACTCAGATTATTATCAATATAATGAGCCTATATCTAAGATGCCTTCTCATAGAATTTTAGCTGTAAATAGAGGAGAGAGTGAAGAAGTACTAACTGTTTCAATAGAATTTGAAGATGAAATAAGAATAAGAGTAGAGAGAGTCATATTGAAGGATTTTAAAAACAAAAATCTTCAAGATACTTATCAAAAAATAGTAGTAGATGCATTAGACAGATTAATACTTCCATCTATTGAGAGAGAGGTAAGAAATATCTTAACAGATAAAGCAGAAGAAGAGGCAATTAAAGTATTTAAAGAGAATTTAAAGAATCTTTTGATGCAAGCACCTTTAAAAGAAAAAAGCATACTAGCACTTGACCCAGGATATAGAACAGGATGTAAAGTAGCTATAATAGATAAAAATGGTTTTTATATAGGAAATGATGTATTTTTCTTAGTAGCAGATATGCATACACCAAAACAATTAGAAACGGCTGAAAAAAAGATAGTGGACTATGTAAAAAAATATAATATAGATATAATAGTAATAGGAAATGGAACTGCTTCAAGAGAAACAGAGAGTTTTGTAGCTGATGTAATTAGAAAAAATAACTTAAATACAAAATATCTTATAGCTAATGAAGCAGGAGCTTCAATATATTCAGCTTCAAAAATAGCAGCTGAAGAGTTTCCAGATTTAGATGTAACAGTGAGAGGAGCTATTTCAATAGGAAGAAGAATACAAGATCCACTTGCTGAATTAGTTAAGATAGATCCTAAATCTATAGGTGTAGGAATGTATCAACATGATGTAAATCAAGGTAAATTAGATGAATCATTAGATGCAGTTATAGCATATGTTGTAAATAGTGTAGGGGCAAATTTGAATACTGCTTCTTGGGCATTACTTTCACATATTTCTGGAATAAAGAAAAATATGGCTAAGAATATAGTTGATTACAGAAAGGAAAATGGAAATTTTAAAAATAGAAAAGAACTTTTAAAAGTAAAAGGAATTGGTGCAAAAGCTTATGAGCAAATGGCTGGTTTCCTTGTAATAGTAGACGGTGAAAATGTATTAGATAATACAATAATTCATCCAGAATCTTATCATATAGCTATAGAATTATTAGCTGAATCTGGGCTTACAGTAGATGAGTATGGAGCAGATTTAAATGTGGCTAGGGAGAAATTAAAAGAATTTGATTATGCTAAATTTGCTAAAGAAAAAGAATATGGAGCAGAAACAGTAAAAGATATATATGAAGCTTTAATAAGAGATAGAAGGGACCCAAGAGATAGTTTTGAAAAACCACTTTTAAAATCAGATATCTTAAAAATAGAGAATTTACAACCTGGAATGGAGATAGAGGGAACAGTTAGAAATGTTGTAAAATTTGGAGCTTTTATTGATATTGGATTAAAAAATGATGCACTTTTACATATTTCTGAGATTTCAAATAAGTTTATAGATGATCCAAGTAAAGTTTTATCAGTTGGGCAAATTATAAAGGTTAGAATAAAAGATATTGATAAAGAGAGAGAGAGAGTAGGATTAACTAAAAAGGAGAAATAGTTGTAATGAGAGTAAGTAGAAATTCTCTTTTAGTCAGAATGGTATTTTATAATGATATTGCTATAGTAATATCTTCTATTACAATAGCACTTTTTTTGACATTTACAGCATTTCAAAATCTGGAATCTAAAGTAGTAGATTCTGTTAGGGATAAAATATCTCTAATGAATAGGGCTTATAATGGAGAAATTTTAAAAGTAAAAGATGAATTAAATCAAACATTAAGAAATTTTACAACCTTTGATAATAGAAAGTTAAATAATATTTTAAGTTATAGTGAAAGGGCAGCTCTAATTAGAAATCGTTTAGCAAGAAGAAACTATGAACTATATTCAAATTCAATTTTGTCTATAGTAGATGAAAATGGCTATGTATTAGGAGAAGTTAATAATGGAGAGGTTTCTCCTAAAATTGACAGAGAGAGTTTTAAAGCAAATGTATCTAATGTTGATAATGATATAAAAACAAGTTATTTTTCAAAAGTAGAAGATAAAATATATTCTCGAGTAATAGTAAGATATAACAATGAAAGTGAAAGAAGGCTATATTTAGTAGTTACACTTCCAATAGATGAAAGAGTTATGAAAAATTTATCACTACTTTCAAGTCTAGGAGAAGAGGATAAAGTTTTTCTAGTAGTAGATGAAAAATATAAGTTGGGAACTTTTAATCTGAAAGAAAATACTCCTATTTTAAGTAAGAGAGATAAAAATAAGTTTAATCTTAAAAACTATAATTATGTTTACAAAAAAAAGAGTATAGATGATGAAACTTATTATATAGCTTTATCAGATATATATGATTATAAAAATGAGTATATAGGTAGTTTTGGAGTTGCTTTATATTATGAAAATATAGAAGTTTTGAAATTGGTGATCTCTTTATCTGTAATAGTTATAGTCTTGCTTTTTGTAGCTGTAAGTACTACAATTTCAGCTAGAATGTTTAGTAAGCTTTTAGAACCTCTAGGAAGAATTATGGAGGCAGCTGAAGAGGTAAGTAAGGGAAATTATAAAATTTTTGTCAAGCCAGAAGGTGTAGATGAGATGAGAACCTTATCTAAGACTTTCAACAAGATGGCTACTGACATTAGAGCAAATGAGGAGCAAGCTAAAAGTAAAAATAGAAAATTAGTTGGAACTTTAAAAAGAATAGACGCAGTAGAAAAAATTCTTATGAATATTCAGATAGAAAATGATATGAATATTACAGTAAAAGAGATAATGTCAGCACTAACTTCAGAGATGGGGCTTGGCTTTAGTAGAGCTATGTATTTTAGGTATAGTAGAGAAATAGACACTATGGTAGGAGAATTTGCCACAGCAAATAATAAAGTCAAACGAGAAATATTAAATGGAGTAGAGAGCACTGGTGGATTTAAATTTCAAATAGAAGAAATAGCTGAACTAGTGAAGCTTATAAAAATACCATTTAAAAATAGCAATTTAATAGCTAAATCTCTATTAGAAAAAAGGATAATATTTCAAAATGATAAGGGATATAAACATGAATTGGGAAATGAATTATTTAAAAGTTTAGGAATAAATAATTTTTTAATTATGCCTATATATAGTGAGACTAGAAATTATGGCTGTATTGTGGTAGACTATTTTGGAAAGGATAATAAAGTTACTCAGGAAGAGGTAGAATTATTAACTCTTTTATTTTTAAATATCTCAATCAGAATAAAAAATAGAACTTTAGAAGAAGAAAAAATAGACTTTGAAAGAACAGCTACAATAGGAAAGCTTGTAGATAGATTTTTTAAAGGAAGAGAGGTTTCCTTTGAAAAAATGTTAGAGTTTACCGAAAGAATGCATGAGTATGACCCAAGTAATAGTTTGTTAAAAATTCAGATCCAGGAAATAAAAGATGAGATAGGAAAACTTAGAAGAGAGAGAGAGATTCTAAATGAGTATGTAAATGTAAAAAATAGTAATCCTTTAGAGATAATAGAAATAGAAACAATATTCTCAGAGATAATTGCAGATATAGAACCTAGATTAGAAAAATTGGGAATAAATATCTCAACATTTATAAATTATAATTGTAAAATACTAGGTAATAGAGCAAGACTTAAAAGAGCTTTTTATGAAGTTATAAAAAATGCAAAAGAATCTTTTGATAAGGTAAATAATGATAATAAAAAGATAAATATAATAGTAACAAAAGAGAAAAATGTTGAT
>ERZ894240.2027-NODE-2027-length-9955-cov-50.417475_pt1 | contig 9955 bp, 6 predicted proteins | sample MGYA00380298_ERZ894240 | MGnify/ENA primary metagenome ERZ894240 (study PRJEB32331, sample SAMN06328419) | human gut metagenome | biome: human gut microbiome; feature: stool | host: Homo sapiens | collected 2014-06-27 ...
AGCCGTATATATATCGTTAGCCAACCCTCGATTTACGCATGTATGGGTCGGGGGGAAGCGCATTATCGGGTGCATCACACGGTATATGCATAAGCCGTATATATATCGTTAGCCAACCCTCGATTTACGCATGTATGGGTCGGGGGGCGTTGCCCCTATTCCGACGTTCTGCCCTTACAGGGCGCGAATGTAATAAAACCCAGTCATCGGGGGGGACCCAGGGTGTCGTTCACTCCGTTCACTATACCCTGGGCTGAGATACCCTTGCCCTTACAGGGCGCCGCGGTTCCAAAACCATTGAAATACAGCGTATTATATCGCACTCCAATAGGGCGCTGCGATTCCAAAACCATTGAAATACAGCGTGTTATATCGCGCTTCAATAGGGCGCATGTTTGCATAAAGCTACGAATTGCAATAATGTCATTAAACCACATTGGTTAGGATATAAAATACACATAAAACGTGCTGTAATTCAATGGTTTTGAATCCGCGGCGCCCTGTAAGGGCAAGGGTATCTCAGCCCAGGGTATAGTGAACGGAGTGAACGACACCCTGGGTCCCCCCCGATGACTGGGTTTTATTACATTCGCGCCCTGTAAGGGCAGAACGTCGGAATAGGGGCAACGCCCCCCGACACACATGGGCGCAAATCGCGCGAAACATCGCGCGAAATATCGGGCGCAAAACACATGGGAAATGTATGTTAAAAAATGTCATGCAAACACTCCCCTACACGGCCCAACTACTACCCACATTGGCGGCATTTGGCGGTTGTGAATACCGCGAAAGGAGGCTTGGGCAAACCGCATTTGTGGTTTTTCGGAAAATGCTGATTATCAGCGATTCCGCGCTTGTTGAAATTTTTTCCGTTTCTTTCAAAACTAGCTCGGAACTAATTTCAACTAGCTCGGAACTAATTTTGACAGGCTCGGAACTAATTTCAACAACGTCGGAACTAATTTTGACTGGCGCGGAACAATTATTTTCGCCGTGCCTGTTTGGGGGTGAAATCATAGAAAAAAGTGGGAAAAATACGGTGACGAATTTTTAACTTATTTTCACCCTACAACGAATCGGGTGTGAGCGTTTCAGTTCCCCAACGACATGCGCAAAACGCAGTTGGCATTACCCCCTACTCCGTCTTAGCTCCTAAAACTTCCATGAAGGCTGGGATACATGTTAAAAGATGAAATGCACTTTGATTGGACAAAATATATTTGTACTTTTGCCCAAGTACTTCGATAAAGCGATCGAAGCCAGACTTAACCTTGGTTCAGCATTTTGAAAAACACGACATCAATCCATGATTTGCATACAAATGGGCTTTGGGTATGTTTTGTCAAAGCTGAAACACTACGCGGGGGCATATGGCCCTGGCATCCTTCCTTACACTTTTCTTTGACTTGGCTATTTTCACAATGGCTGAGTGTGGCGGTACGAAACGGTTGTGTCGCCCCAGTAAACGACAAAAAGAAATTCCTATCTATTCATAAAAAAGTGGGGGGGTAGAATTTTGAGGATTCATCGTCCTTTGTACAATCGCAAGACCTTAATTCTGATTCTGCCAATCTGCTTATAGTTTAATTTAAGCGTAATGATTGCTAAAAAGAAGCATTTATTGCTGTTCACAGCCTTGTGTCTGGGAGCAGCTGCTCCTGTAGCTGTGCAAGCGCAGGACGATTTCAAGCTTGAAACGGAAACGCTCACCGATGCAGAGAACACGCCTGCACCGGTATTTCCCGTACCTTCTGACCGTCAGTTGAAGTGGAACGAAACGGAGTTCTATGCCTTCTTCCACTATGGTATGAACACCTACACCGGACGTGAGTGGGGTAACGGCGATGAAGATCGCTCTTTGTTTGCCCCTACGAAAAAGCCCAATCCCAAACAATGGCTCGAAACGGCAAAGAAAGCCGGCATGAAGGGTGGCATCGCGGTGATTAAACACCACGATGGTTTCTGCTTGTGGCCAACAACTACGACAGAACACTGTGTGAAAAACGCTGGTAATGAATTTGGTAAACAAACCAATATTCCTAAGGATTTTGCCGAGGCAGCTAAGGAACTTAAGCTGAAATACGGCTTCTACATTTCGCCCTGGGACCGCAACAGCCGTTACTGGGGTAAAAAGGATGAAAACGGCAATTATACCGATGATTACACCAAGAAGGTGTTCTTCCCTCAATGTGCTGAAGCAGCTGCCTATGGTCACGATCAGTTTGAAATGTGGTTCGATGGTGCAACCGGTGGCGGTGGCTACTATGGTGGCGAATCCGACAAGAACCGCACCATTGGCAATGCCGAAGTGTACTACGACATTCCCAACCTGCGCGACTCTATTCACAACGCCTGCCCCGACATCATTATGTGGGGTGTGGGTGGCGAAGCACGCTGGATTGGTAACGAAGCCGGATGGGCCGGCGAAACTTGCTGGGCGATGGGCGATGGCGAGTATGGCGACGAAAACGGTTGGCGTTGGCATCCGGGCGAAAGCGATGCCAAGGCTACTTCGGGCGGCTGGTTCTGGCATCAGGGCGAAACCATTCACTCTACCGAACGCCTTTTCCAAATGTACCTCGAAACCGTGGGACGAAACGCTACACTCATTCTGAACCTGCCGCCTGACAAATCGGGTGAGCTGCCTGAGCAGACCGTGAAGCGCATGGAGGAATTTGGTAAAGTACTTAACGAGCGTCTGGGTACTGATTTGGCTAAGACGGCCAAAGTAACGGCCTCAGCCACGCGCGCCAATGGTGCAAAGACGACCTACGTGGCAGATAATCTGAAGGATGACAACAAAGATACTTATTGGGCAACCAACGACGACGTGAAGACGGCTACGCTGACCTTTGAGTGGGACACGCCGCAAACCATTCGCTACGTGTCGATGATGGAGTATATCCGTTTGGGACAGCGCATCAAGGGTTTCTCAATCGAAACCAGCGAAGATGGTCAGAACTTTGTGAAACGCGGTGGTAACATTGCTACCACCACGGTGGGCTACAAGCGTATCATTCCGCTGAATGGCAGCACGCAAAACAGCTACGGCACGGGCTACAAAGCCAAAATTGTGCGCATCACCATTACCGACAGCAAGGCTTGCCCGCTGCTCCACACAGTATCTATTTACTAAAATCATCCACACTATTCAGACAAAACTACCATGAATATAAAGAAATACCTCAGTTTGGCCGGCTTGCTCTTTCCGATGGGCATGATGGCACAAACCGATTCCCTGCTTTGCGACTTTGAAACAGCCGAGAGCTACGCCAAAGTAGGTGTGTACGATACTTGGGAACATTCACCGTTCCGCGACAAACGCCTCAAAGGTAACGCCAAGGTTACGGCTAACCCCTATACCGAGGTCGACGACATTTTGGGCTTTGCCCCGAACAAGTCGGCCAAGGTGCTCGGCGCACAGCGTTCGCGCTTCGGCAGCAACACCTTCGGAGCCATGGTGACGCTGAAAAAGCCCTTTGAACTGAAAAACAAGGTGCGCTATGTGCATGTGAAAATATGGACGCCCTCGGACAGCCGCGTCATGCTCATCGGTTTGGGACGACGCACCGACCGCCCCTGGCAGCCCACTACCACGGAACAGTTCTGGCAAACCTCGACGGCCAAGGTGCAGCCGGGTAAATGGTGCGATGCGGTGTTCCCCGTGAGCGGTGCCAACGGCATTGAAATTCACAACTTGCTCGTGGTGCCCGACTTGAAGTCGACCCACGACTTGAAGCAGGACTTCCTGTTCTACGTGGACGACATCATCATCGACGACAATTCAACTCCGCGCTTCAGCAGCGTGTACTACGGCATTAACTTCGACGAAGATCAGAGCATTAAGAACAACGACCGCTTGCTCAATTCGGTGACGTTTAAGCCTGCAAGTCAGACCGAGGCTACCGTAGTGCCCGTGAACCAAGGCGTTACGCGCAAACTCTACAACAAAGTGCTCGACAAGGTGCTGACGGCTAAGCCCGGCGAAAAGGTGCAGGTGGGCTTTAACTGGAAGGGTAATGCCATGAGCGGCTACTTCTACCTGGACACGAACCAGAACGGACGCTTCGATGTGGCGGTGGACGGCGAACAGGTGAAACCCGGCAGCGAGGTGCTTTCCTACAGCCACTTCAAGGGAAAGAACAGTGCCGGACAGTCGGCCAATGCCGGCCTGAACATGCCCGAATTTACGGTGCCCGACACCTTGAAACCCGGTGTTTACCGCGTGCGCTACAAGGTGGACTGGGACTGCGTGGACCCAGGCGGCAATACGGCAGCCGACAACACCATCTACAATAACCGCGGTGCCTTTGCCGATATGCGTCTGGTGGTGTACACCGATAATCAGCAGGTAACCGTGAAGCGCGGTACGCGCCCGAACGGCGGCGGACTGAACGGTGATGTGCTGAAGGTGGATGGTTCGGACTTTGCCCAGGAAAAAATTCCGTTTGGCAAGGATTACAAAGTGCGCCTGCGTCCTGCTCCGAACTTCAAGTTCTCGCACATGATTATCAATCACGGTAACTTGGCCAGCACGGACAGTTTGGTGTTCGACACGCCGCAGTACATGGAACACATGGCGGTGGCTCGCGAACTCGATGCCGACAGCTGCTACACCATTCCTGCCAAATACATTGATGGCGACGTGGAACTCATTCCGTTCTTCAAGTCGACTGACGGACAGGTGCAGGGTAAGGATTACCCCATCAACTTCTCAGAGGATTTGGCTATCAGCCGCACCGACCGCCGATTGAACCGCGTGAAGTTTACGGCTACGAAGGGAGGTACTTCGACGCTCGTTGTGCCGCACTCGGGCAAGGAGTTGGTGTTCCGCAACCTGACTGGCGAGGAGGTGTCGGCTGTTCCGGGCGACGAAATTGCTACGGAAATCACCTATCAGGGTGGCCCGATGCATGCCTACCTTTACCTTGACCTTGACCAGGACGGACACTTTGATTATACCCTGAATGCCGACGGCACTCCTTCGCCTTCGGGTGAGTTGTTTGCCTACTCGTTCTTCAACAACAAAAACTCGCAGGGTGCTTCGGTACAGCCCAGCGCAGGCTTGGCAGTGCCTAACTTTACACTGCCCAAAAACTTGCGCTATGGCAATTATCGCGCTCGCTTGAAGGTGGACTGGGCCAACATTGACCCGGCCGGACAATGGACCGAGGGAGGCAAGGAGAACCAGATTGAAGCTAACGGGGGTTATGTGGTGGACTTTATTCTGAACGTACACCCTGAAACTTCGAAACTCGACATTCGTACCACCAATGGTTCAATCGTGGGTAAGAGCAACAAGGGTTTGCCCACCGAGGTGCCTTACGGCCGTGCGCTGAACACTTTGCTTGTTCCGGCTGCCGAGGGTTACAAGCCGGGCAAACTGACGGTGCGCCACGGTCATAACCTTGACGGGGCACAGTACATTCACGGCAACCGCCAGTGGAGCGAGTACACCGTGGACGATGCGAAGGTTCACATTGTGAAGGCTGACAGCGTGAATGGCGAGGTGCGCATGACGGTTGACTTTGAGCCTACGGCTGAAGCTGACTACAAACTGGTGATGGCTGATGAGTTCAATACGGCTAACGGCAGCATGCCCGATTCAAAATACTGGAGCCGCTCGGAGGTGGGACACGGCATTACGTGGAAACGCTTTGTGGCGCAAACTGAGGAGGGACAGCAGCAAACGGGTTACATGGAAGATGGTAAACTCGTGATGCTGTGTAAGCCTAATACGCTGGCTGCTGAAAAGGACGACAAAGGACAGCAGCAGACCATGATTAGCGGTGCGATTGAAAGTAAGGATAAGTTTGACTTTACTTACGGTAAAATCGAGGCGCGCATTCTGACTACGCCGCACACGGGTAACTTCCCGGCCTTCTGGATGATGCCGACGAAAACGGTGAAGGGCTGGCCGAAGGATGGCGAAATTGACATCTGGGAACAGATTGACGATAAGGATAATTCGTTCCATACCATTCACTCGGAGTGGGCCAACAGCGAAGCTGGTTGCCACGGTCAGGCTAACAACCCTAAAAAGTCGAGCACCATTTCGTGCGAATCTACGCAGTATCACACCTTCGGTTTGGAATGGGAGGAGGATAAGCTGAGCTGGTATGTGGATGGCCGCAAGGTGTTCTCGTACGCCAAATCGACGGATGCTGATGCTTTGGCTAAGGGTCAGTGGCCCTTCGACAAGCATTTCTACATCATTCTGAACCAGAGCGTGGGTAATGGCTCGTGGGCTAAACCGGCTGACACGAACTTTACTTACCGCACGGAGTTCGACTGGGTACGTGTTTACCAAAAAGAAGGACAGGTGAACACTGAAATCGGTCAGGCTACTGATGCAGATGCGAACATGGACGTGTACGTGCGCAATGGCAAAATCATCGTAGTGGCTCCGCAGGAAACGCTCGTTACGGTTTGCGATGTGCAGGGTCGCACCATTTACCGCGAAAAGGTGCAGGGCAACGTGAGCATTCCTTTGACCAAGGGTGTTTACGTGCTGAACGGCCGCAAGGTCATGGTGCCTTAACTGAACCTCCCTCTTTATTCCTTGATTCCTTGAAACCTTTGAGCCTTGAAACCTCAGGCTCCACTTACTAAAACAGCCCCGGGGCTAAGCAACTTGATGTTGCTCGGCCTCGGGGCTGCCGGTTTCTATGGGATATGTTTGCGAAGATGGGGGTACTGGGATTCGGTAGCAAAAAGGTGTGGGGATATGCTGACAATGTATTCAGCATATCTTTTAATTGTTCGGCTTTTTTGCTACTGAGCCATGATTTATCGGATGAACCCCAATATCCTCACTAATTCTCGACAAAATCAAAAAAAATGCTACTGACGCAAGTGCGTTGAAAAAAAAGGAAACGATAGAAAACAAAAACGCTTTCATGCTGAATATTTACAACATGAAAGCGAAAAAAACGAAGTCGGGATGACTGGATTCGAACCAGCGACCACACGCCCCCCAGACGCGTACTCTAACCGGACTGAGCTACATCCCGTATTGCGAGTGCAAAAGTAGTACTTTCTGACGAATGCACCAAATCTTTCGGCAGTTATTTTTTGAATTCAACAAAAAAATGCGACATCTGCCTGTGATGAGGTGAGACGACGGAGGTTGCGGATACGTTTCAAGACGTGGAACATACAAAATATTTCCTCATTTTTTATGAATTAAGCTATTTACAAATAGAACTCAAAAAGAAAGGTGAAGATTGAATTTCATAAAAGTTCAAACGACTTCATTGTGTAGATTATTTCACACAGTATTCTGGCACTATTTTTGAAGGGAAGAGTAGAATTATCGAAGCGAAAATACGGCGTTTTATCTCCATGAACTTGCTACAGACGAGAGATTATTTCTATTCCGTATGCCAAGTTATAAGCGTATCGTCACTTAAAATTTACTGACCTGCTTTCACCCATTAGCTAATGCTCATGGCGAGCATGCAAAAAAAATGGCAACTACGCGTTTCACAACGCACAGTTGCCTCACAGAACTTATATAGAGATGAAAAAACTATCAGTATGAACATCGCAATAAATTGCTTGATGTTTACGGCTACAAAGATAGAAATTTAATTCTTATCCTACAAACTTTTCCGTATATTTTCCTGCATGTTTTTTTATTTTTTTCCTTTAAACATTCTATCTGTCAATTAGACTGATATTTTCGGGCGAAATACGGATTTTTTGCTGCTTATACAGAGTGCCTATGGCGCGTTTGAAGGTTTTTTTGCTTACTCCGAAGCGTTCTTTGATTTCATCGGGCGTGCTGCTGTCGGTAAATGGCAGGGTGCCTCCGGCAGCGCGGAGTTCGTCGAAAAGTACTTCGGCGAAGTCGCGGAAACGCGATTTGCCGATGCGCTGGAGCGAGAGGTCGAGTTTGCCGTCGGGACGCACGGTGACAACTGTGGCCGAGAGTACGTCGCCGGCATGGGGCTCGGCTTCGAAAATTTGGTTGTCGTAAATCATTCCGGCGCAGCGGTTGTCGGCTATGACTTTAAAACCGAGGGGCGTTTTTTGCTGGATGATGACTTCTACTTCCTGACCGCGATGATAATGTGAAGGGGTGGCGGGCTGCAGGTAGCGTTCGACTTTGGCGGAAGCTACGATGCGCTGGCTCTCGGGGTCGATGTGGACGTGAACAAGATAGGAACGGCCTTGCTGCATGGGGAGCTTTTGCTCGCGGAAGGGGACGAAAAGGTCTTTCATCAGCCCCCAGTCGAGAAAGGCGCCGAACTCGTTGACCCAGGCTACCTTGAGAAAGGCGAAGTCGCCGACACGGGCCAAGGGGGTTTCGAGGGTGCCGACCAGACGTTCGCTTTGGTCGAGATAAACGAATACGTTGACTTCGTCGCCGGGGCGCATGCTGCGCTGCACGTAGGCTTTGGGCATGAGAATTTCGCCAAGGGGGCCGCCGTCGAGGTAGGCTCCGTGGTCGGTGAAGCGGACGATGCGCAGGGTATTATAATTGCCTATTTGTAAATTCATGAGTGTGATGTGCTTGTTGGAAGGTGAATAAGGGGGTAAAAATGGGCTTAGTGGCTGATGTCGGCTACTTGACCGTCGACCAGGTGGATGGTGCGGTCGGTGAGGCGGGCTAACGCTTCGTCGTGGGTGACGATGACGAAGGTCTGGCCAAGTTCGTCGCGCAAACGGAAGAAAAGTTGGTGGAGTTCTTCCTTATTATGGGTGTCGAGACTGCCGGAGGGTTCGTCGGCCAAAATAACGTCGGGCTTGTTCATCAGGGCACGGGCTACGGCTACGCGCTGCTTTTCGCCACCGGAGAGTTCGGAGGGCTTGTGGTCGGCGCGGTGGGTGAGTCCGAGGAAGTCGAGCAGTTCGTGGGCGCGTTTTTTGTTTTCGCTCTGCGAATTACCGGCTATCATACCGGGTATCATGACGTTTTCGAGGGCGGTAAACTCGGGCAGAAGCTGATGGAACTGAAAGACAAAGCCGAGATGGTGGCAGCGGAAGTCGGCTAACTTATTGCCCGACAAACTTTGGACTTGCTGACCGGCTATCTGCAGGGTGCCGCTGTCGGGCTTATAGAGGGTGCCCATGATTTGCAGCAGGGTGGTTTTGCCGGCTCCGCTGGGACCGACAATGCTGACTACTTCGTGGGGCATGATGTCGAGGTCGATGCCTTTGAGCACTTCGAGGCGGTCGAAGGTTTTGCGTATATTGCGCACAGATATTATGGGCTCTACGGTGGGTTGCACTTGGGGCTGTGAGGCGGTTTGTTCGCCGGACTGTTCGTTTATGGGTTGGGTTGTTTCCATAACGGATGTGGATATTTAGAGATAGTTGGCGCGGCTCGGACTCGTTGACGTGAAAGCTGGGAGTGGCAATGATGAGCTGCGCAATTTGTGTTTGCTTTGCTACAAAGGTAAGTTTTTTTTTGCTGTTTCCCAACAATTCAAGGGGGAAGCTGGAAGTTGGAATGCGTTGAAGGGGGAGAAAATGGGCGCAGGCTCAAAGTTGCGGTCTGATGCAACGGGGTTGATACTGCGGATTGGTACATTTGGATAAGCGAAACGGGAAGAATTGATATATCCCTATTTCATTTTTTTCGGGGTGTGGAAAACGTGCCGAAATGCCCGTAAACAAAGGGATAAACGAACGTTTTGGGGTGTGGAAAACTTTTGAGGTGCGATATTAGGCGACGAAAAAATTTGGATTTCGGGGTGTGCCTGTTGTATCTTTGCAATAGCGAAGTCAGGCTGCACCTCAGCATAACTTTCGAAAACGAGTTTTCAAGTTCTGCATTCGGTTGGCACTGACATTGCAATAACGAAGTCAGGCTGCACTACACATCGATAAGTTGCACATGAGCCTTGACGGATGAAAAAACAGTATTCCTTATTGATTCGTTCAGCGTTCTTTGACATTTTGTTACAACAGAAAGTAAGACAGGTAGGCCTGTCTGAAACCCGGGATG
>ERZ894240.2039-NODE-2039-length-9898-cov-5.532561_pt1 | contig 9898 bp, 8 predicted proteins | sample MGYA00380298_ERZ894240 | MGnify/ENA primary metagenome ERZ894240 (study PRJEB32331, sample SAMN06328419) | human gut metagenome | biome: human gut microbiome; feature: stool | host: Homo sapiens | collected 2014-06-27 ...
GGGATACCACAACCGAAGCAGCAGCAGACACAACCGCGGCAGATACAACCGCAGCACCGGAAGCAGGCGCAGAGGTGGCAAACAAGGATAAGCCTTTAGTATGGTTCAACCGCCAGCCATCCAGCAGTGCTACAGGACAGCTTGATATGACAGCCCTGAATTTTAATAAGGATACATATTATGTAGGTTTCGACGCAAACCAGGGTGCTGAGCTTCAGGGAACCATGGTTAAGGACTACATCGAGAAGAACATCGACTCAATTGACCGCAACGGCGACGGAATCATCGGCTACGTTCTGGCAATCGGCGACATCGGACATAACGACTCTATCGCACGTACAAGAGGCATCCGCAAGGCTCTCGGCACCGCGGTAGAGAAAGACGGCAGCATCAACAGCGATCCTGTTGGCACAAACGCAGACGGTACAGCAACGGTTGTACAGGACGGCTCCATCGAAGTTGGCGGAAAGACATACGTTGTCCGTGAGCTCGCTTCCCAGGAGATGAAGAACTCCGCAGGCGCTACATGGGATGCTGCCACAGCGGGCAATGCAATCGGCACATGGTCTTCCTCTTTTGGCGATCAGATTGATGTTGTTGCATCCAATAACGACGGTATGGGCATGTCCATGTTCAACGCATGGTCCAAGGACAACAAGGTTCCTACATTTGGCTATGACGCAAACAGCGACGCAGTAGCAGCTATCGCAGAGGGCTACGGCGGCACTATCAGCCAGCATGCAGACGTACAGGCTTACCTGACACTCCGCGTTCTGCGCAACGCACTGGACGGAGTTGATATCGATACAGGTATCGGCACAGCAGACGATGCAGGCAATGTCCTGAGTTCTGATGTATATGTTTACAAGGCAGATGAGCGTTCCTACTACGCACTGAACGTTGCTGTTACCGCTGAAAATTATACAGATTTCACAGATTCCACAATGGTATACGCACCTGTATCCAATCAGCTGGATGAGGCTTCCCATGCCACAAAGAATGTATGGCTGAACATCTACAACTCAGCTGATAACTTCCTTGGATCGACCTATCAGCCTCTGCTTCAGAAATACGATAAGCTTCTCAACCTTAAGGTTGACTACATCGGCGGCGACGGGCAGACAGAGTCCAATATTACAAACCGTCTTGGAAATCCAAGCCAGTATGACGCATTTGCCATCAACATGGTTAAGACAGACAATGCAGCTTCATACACATCTCTGCTTGAGCAGTAATATTCATTGAAATAAAGATGTACTGTTATTAGGGAGAAGAAATTCTCCCTAATATTAAAATTGGAACCTATCAATCTACATATACAGGAGTAAAATAATGGCAGATAAGAAAGATGATATCGTCTTATCAATACGCGGTATGAGCAAGTCCTTCGGCCGGAACAGAGTTCTGGACCATATCAGCCTGGATGTGAAGCGCGGAACCGTTATGGGGCTTATGGGTGAGAACGGAGCTGGTAAGTCAACCATGATGAAGTGCCTTTTCGGCACTTACCAGAAAGACGAGGGAAATATCTTCCTGAACGGCAGGGAAGTAAGCTTTTCCGGACCAAAGGATGCTCTTGAAAACGGCATTGCAATGGTTCACCAGGAATTGAATCAGTGTCTGGAACGGAATGTAATTGACAATTTATTCCTCGGACGTTATCCGGTCAATTCCATGGGTGTAATTGATGAAGGCAGGATGAAAAAGGAAGCAGCCGAACTCTTTAGAAAATTGGGAATGACCGTTAACCTCACTCAGCCCATGAGCCGCATGTCCGTATCACAGAGGCAGATGTGCGAAATCGCCAAGGCCATCTCCTACAATTCAAGGGTGATTGTTCTGGATGAGCCTACATCCTCCCTGACCGTGCAGGAGGTTAATAAGCTCTTCGAGATGATGAGGATGTTAAAGGAGCAGGGAATCGCCCTGATTTATATTTCCCACAAGATGGATGAGATTTTTGAAATCTGCGATGAGATATCAGTGCTTCGGGACGGCAATCTGGTTATGACAAAGAGCACCAAGGATGCAAACATGAATGAGCTGATTGCGGCAATGGTCGGCCGTTCCCTTGATAACCGGTTCCCGCCTGTTGACAACACCCCCGGTGATGTGATTCTGTCCATCCAGAATCTGTCCACAAAGTTTGAGCCTCACTTGCAGGATGTTTCATTTGACGTAAAAGAAGGAGAAATATTCGGGCTGTACGGTCTGGTAGGAGCAGGGCGCACGGAACTTCTGGAAACAATCTTTGGTGTCCGCACCAGAGCGGCGGGGCGTGTTTATTTTAATAACCGTCTTATGAATTTCAGCAGCGCAAAGGAAGCCATGGAGCATGGTTTTGCCATGATTACCGAGGAGCGGAAGGCAAATGGCCTGTTTTTAAAAGGGGACCTTACCTTTAATACCACCATTGCCAATCTGCGGCAGTATATGTCGGGCATAGCGCTTTCCGATGCGAAGATGATAAAGGCCACGTCAAACGAAATCAAGATCATGCACACCAAGTGCATGGGCCCCGACGATATGATTTCCAGCCTTTCCGGCGGAAATCAACAGAAGGTCATTTTCGGAAAGTGGCTGGAGCGCAGTCCGCAGGTGTTTATGATGGACGAACCCACACGAGGAATCGACGTGGGCGCAAAGTATGAAATATATGAGCTTATCATCAATATGGCGAAGCAGGGGAAGACAATCATCGTTGTTTCTTCTGAGATGCCGGAGATTCTCGGAATTACAAACCGTATTGGTGTTATGTCAAATGGACGTCTTTCCGGAATTGTTAATACAAAAGAGACAAATCAGGAAGAACTTTTAAGGCTCAGTGCAAAATACCTATAAGGGGGATTCATGGATATGGCGAAAGGAAACAATGAGACTCTTACGGCTGAACAGGAAATGCAGCTGCGCCAGCCAATTGAGGATTATGTTGGCGAAATTCAGAAAAAAATCGACAGTCTCAGAGAGGACGGCACAAACAGGGTAGTCACTCTGCAAAATAGTATTGATGCAACAAAGAGAGACCGTTCCCTTACAAAGGAAGAAAGGGAAAACAGAATTGCGGCTAACAGCGCGGAGATGGAAAAAGCAAAGGCTGTTGAGGCAAAGAACAAGGATGAGATTGCAAAATTAATCTCCAATGCGGAGAGTTACCTTAAGGCACATTTTGATAAAGATTATTATCTGCCGTTAAAGGAAAGCTGTGAGCGGGAAAAAGCGCTTGCAAAGGAAAGATACGACATTAAAGTTGCGGAACTGAACAAAGAACATGAAAATACCCTCTCAAAGCTTACGGACCATCAGGAGATAAAGGATGAGAAGTATGTTCATAAGAACCGCCTGTTTGACGCAAAGATGGACCTGGACAAGGAGCTTCAGCGGATTAAGGACAGAAGGCATGCGGCATTTGTCTGGCAGTATCACCTGATTGACATGCTCCGCCTGTCTAAATTCACCTTCATGGAGACCAGGGCGCAGAAATGGGAGAACTATAAATATACATTCAACCGCAGGACATTCTTGTTGCAGAATGGTCTGTATATCGCTATTATCCTGATTTTCATCGGACTGTGTATCGCTGCGCCGGTGATAAAGAATGTTCAGCTGCTTACCTATAATAACGTTTTAAATATCTTGCAGCAGGCTTCTCCAAGAATGTTCCTGGCTTTGGGCGTTGCCGGACTCATCCTCCTTACCGGTACGGACCTTTCCATAGGACGTATGGTTGGTATGGGCATGACTACCGCGACAATCATCATGCATCAGGGCATCAACACAGGCGCTGTGTTCGGACACGTGTTTGACTTCACAGGCATGCCCATAGGATTAAGAGTGGTATTTGCCCTGGTAATGTGTATCATCTTATGTACGTGCTTTACGGCCATCGGAGGTTTCTTTACCGCTAAATTCAAGATGCATCCGTTCATTTCAACCATGGCCAACATGCTGGTCATTTTCGGACTCGTCACATATGCCACAAAGGGCGTATCCTTTGGCGCCATTGAACCGGCTATTCCAAAGATGATTATTCCAAAAATAAACGGATTCCCAACCATTATCCTGTGGGCAGTGGCTGCCATCGTAATCGTATGGTTCATCTGGAACAAGACCACCTTCGGCAAGAATTTATACGCAGTAGGCGGCAATCCGGAAGCAGCAGCTGTTTCAGGTATCTCCGTATTCGGAGTAACCATGGGAGCATTCATTCTGGCAGGCATCCTTTACGGGTTCGGATCCTGGCTGGAATGCGCAAGAATGGTAGGTTCCGGCTCCGCTGCTTACGGCCAGGGCTGGGAGATGGATGCAATCGCAGCCTGCGTGGTCGGCGGCGTATCCTTTACAGGCGGTATCGGTAAGATTTCAGGCGTAGTAGTCGGCGTGCTTATATTCACCGTACTCATCTACTCCCTTACCATTCTCGGTATCGACACAAACCTTCAGTTCGTATTCGAGGGCATCATTATTATAACCGCTGTAACACTTGACTGCTTGAAGTATGTTCAGAAGAAGTAAGTAAGTAAGTTAGGTGTTTCCGTCCGTGATTGAAATAAGTCTGGGGGCTGTGGATACGGCTGCGGGACTAGTATTTCTAGGACGCTGAAAATCGGCTAAATACAAGAGGCTGGCTGCCAAAACTCGCGGCCAAGCCTCTTTTTATATTTAGGTACTGAGCTCAAACAGTTGTCAGCCAGCCTCTTGCATTTAGCCGGTTTCCGGAGGCTTAGCCCTACTAGCCCCGCAGCCGTATCCCACTCCCTCCTCTCCCTTTCCCTCACGGACCCCCCCCTGCATCTACTACCATCCACAAGCCAACCTGCTATTTTGATACTCCCTGGTAAACGTAACATCCCTCCCAAACCACTTTGGGGGCTGGAAGGACAGGGCTTCTTCTTCGGTGGTAAATTCCACCTCGGCCAGAATGAGGCCGGCGTAGCGGCCTTCAAAGACGTCCAGCTCAATGGTCAGATGATCTGAGTTATCCAGAGGGATGAAATAACGCTTTTTGGTGAGTACGGAGCCGTCGGCCTTGGGAAGCAGGTGGGCGTAGGCTTCGCGGGTCAGCGGAAGGTTGTATTCTTCCCTGGACAGGAGTCCCTTGCCCTTATAGGTGAGGCAGAAGTCCTCATCCTCCTGGCGGATGCGGACTACCGGGTCAGTGCAGAGATAGGCCTGTTCAATCTGGTGGAAGGGATGGGTGTCATAGCCCTCCGGAAGACAGGGAACCAGGAATTTACGTTCGATTTCCATATGGGAAAACCTCCTTGCTGTGATTGTCGATTAGTGGATTTTACTAACTATTTTTATTATTTCCATTTTACAATCATATCATTTAACTCTTTTCCTGAAAAGTGATAAATGATAAAATAAAATTACTATGCGATAAATGGCGGAAAGGGAGATTATCATGGCAAAGGTTTATGCATTTCTTGCGGATGGACTGGAAGAGGTTGAATGTCTTGCGGTTGTGGACGTGCTTCGTCGTTCCGGTGTGGAGGTGACACTGGTGTCTGTTACGGGAGACAGGAAAGTAACTGGTTCTCATGGAATTGAGTTGGGGACTGACGCCCTGTTTGATGATGTGGATCCGGATGTGGCAGATGTGCTGTTTTTGCCCGGAGGAATGCCGGGAACAAACAATCTGAAAGCACATAAGGGTCTGAGGGCGGCTGTGGAGTGCGCCAACAAGCAGGGCAGAAGGATTGCGGCCATCTGCGCGGCGCCAAGCATCCTGGGGAGCATGGGGCTCTTAAAGGGCAGAACGGCTACCTGCTATCCGGGATTTGAGGACCAGCTCACAGGCGTGTCCTACACCAGCCAGGGTGTTGTGACGGACGGCAACATCACCACCGGCAGGGGTCTGGGATTTGCCCTTGACATGGGACTGGAACTGATTCGCCTGCTTCAGGGTCCCCAGCAGGCCCAGAAGATTGCAGCGGCAATCCAGTATAGCTGGAAATAGTATTCGGATGAGAAAAACTCCTGTTCTGTTCTATATCATATGGATGTGGGATGGAATGGAAGTTTTTTTTGTAAAAAACGCTGGTGTTTTTAAAATGAGCATGCTATAATGGTACATTGAAGTGTAGCGCCCTCATGGATTATGGGCGAATCACATATATTTTAAGGAGGAACCCGTAAAAATGAGTGTACAAGTAGAAAAATTAGAAAAAAACATGGCCAAACTGACAATAGAGTTAAGCGCGGAGCAGTTTGAGGATGCAATGAAAAAAGCCTTCAATAAGAGCAAGAACAAGTTTAATATTCCAGGCTTCCGTAAGGGCAAAGCACCTCGCGCCATGATTGAAAAGATGTATGGCGAAGGCATTTTCTATGAGGATGCCGCTGATGAAGCCATCAACGCAACCTGCATGGAGGCAATGAATGAAAGCGGACTGGAGATCGTTTCCAGACCGGAAGTTGCCGTAGATCAGATTGGCAAGGACAAGCCGTTCATCTATACCGCAACCGTAGCCGTAAGGCCGGAAGTGACCCTGGGCGAGTACAAGGGCATCGAGGTAGAGAAGGTGGATGCAGCTGTTAAGCCGGAGGATGTGGAAGCAGAGCTCAAGAAGGTTCAGGAGCAGAACGCAAGACTTCTGACCGTAGAGGACAGACCGGTTGCTGACGGCGACCAGACCGTCATCGACTTTGAGGGATTTGTTGACGGCAAGACATTTGACGGCGGCAAGGCAGCTGATTACCCATTGACAATTGGTTCCCATTCCTTTATCGATACATTTGAGGAGCAGCTGGTTGGCAAGAACATCGGAGAAGAGTGTGAGATTAACGTAACCTTCCCGGAGGAGTATCACGCGGCTGAACTGGCCGGAAAGCCGGCAACCTTTAAGGTGACTGTAAAGGAAATCAAGGTAAAGGAACTTCCGGAACTGGATGATGAGTTTGCAGGAGAGGTTTCTGAATTTGACACTCTGGATGAATACAAGAAGGATATTGAGGCAAAGATTCTTGAGAGAAAGCAGAAAGAAGCTGCCTCCGAAAACGAGAACCGTGTAGTTGACAAAGTAGTGGCGGGAGCTTCCATGGAGATTCCTGACAGGATGGTGGAAGGCCAGATTGACAACATGGTTCAGGATACAGCCCGCCGTATGGAGAGCCAGGGTCTGTCCATGGATCTGTACATGAAGTATACAGGCATGACCATGGAGCAGATGAGAGAGCAGATGAAGCCACAGGCCTTAAAGAGAATACAGACCAGACTGGTGCTTGAGGAAGTTGTAAAGGCTGAGAACCTGCAGGTTTCCGACGAAAGACTGGATGAGGAGATTGCCAAGATGGCGGCCGCTTACCAGATGGAGGCTGACAAGTTAAAAGGTTATATGTCAGACCGTGATAAGGACCAGATGAAGGAAGATATTGCTGTTCAGGAAGCGGTTGATTTCCTGGTGGCAGAAGCAAAACTGGTATAATTCACATATGATACGGGGGGTTCACAGCGCTTATTTACCTGGCTTTGAATCTCCCTGGTTTCTTATAAGTGTACGTCATCTTGTCCGGGCGGTGAGATGCCGCTCCTGGCAGGGATGACATGAATTGCACGCAGGTGTCTGAATGACAGGCGCCAAGTGCCTATAACTAGGAGGATGGTTAAATGAGTTTAGTACCTTATGTCATTGAGCAGACCAGCCGCGGCGAGCGTTCTTATGACATTTATTCAAGATTACTGAAGGAGAGGATCATATTCCTGGGCGAGGAAGTAAGCGATGTGTCCGCAAGCCTTGTGGTGGCACAGCTCTTATTCCTGGAGTCAGAGGACCCGGGCAAGGATATCCATCTGTATATCAACAGCCCGGGCGGTTCCGTATCCGCGGGATTTGCCATCTATGACACCATGAATTATATTAAGTGCGATGTGTCTACCATCTGTATCGGCATGGCAGCCAGCATGGGCGCGTTCCTTCTTTCCGGAGGGGCCAAGGGCAAGCGTTTCGCTCTGCCTAATGCAGAAATCATGATTCATCAGCCTTCGGGCGGGGCCAAGGGCCAGGCCACTGAGATTAAAATTGTGGCTGAGAATATCTTAAAGACAAGAAAGAAATTAAACGAAATCCTGGCAGCAAACACAGGGAAGCCCCTGGAAGTGATTGAGCGCGATACGGAGCGTGACAATTACATGTCTGCATTGGAGGCCAAGGAATACGGCCTTATTGATGAAATCATCGCACATCATTAGTGCTGCGGCCCAGCGCTAAGGCATCAGGCCGGTAACGTAAAACAGCAAGTAAAGGATATGAAAGGTTAGGTATCGTATGCCAATGAGACCAGATGACACGATTCGGTGCTCCTTCTGCGGAAGGACACAGGATCAGGTACGAAAGATGATTGCCGGAGCAGGCAACAACAATGTGTATATCTGTGACGAGTGCATAGAATTGTGCTCTGAGATTCTGGAAGAGGAGCTGGAAGGCCAGGATGAAGGGGAGAGCCCCGCGCTGGCCGATATACGTCTCCTGAAGCCAAAGGAAATCAAAGCATTTTTAGACGAATATGTCATCGGACAGGATGACGCCAAGAAGGTGTTGTCCGTTGCGGTTTACAATCACTACAAGAGGGTGACGGCATGCCAGAACATGGACGTGGATGTGCAGAAGAGCAACATCCTTATGTTAGGGCCCACGGGTTCAGGCAAGACTTATCTGGCCCAGACCCTGGCTAAGATTCTCAATGTCCCCTTTGCCATTGCGGACGCCACTGCACTGACAGAGGCTGGATATGTGGGCGAGGATGTGGAAAACATTCTGTTAAAGCTTATCCAGGCAGCTGACTATGACATCTCCCGTGCCGAATACGGCATTATATATATTGACGAGATTGATAAAATTACCAAGAAATCCGAAAATGTATCCATCACCAGGGATGTTTCAGGCGAGGGCGTCCAGCAGGCGCTTCTCAAGATTCTGGAGGGTACAGTTGCCAGTGTTCCGCCTCAGGGCGGCAGGAAGCATCCGCACCAGGAGCTTCTTCAGATTGATACCACCAACATCCTGTTTATCTGCGGCGGTGCCTTTGATGGCCTGGAGAAGATTGTGGAGCAGCGTCTCAGCGCCGGTTCCATTGGTTTCAACGCCGAGGTGACAAACAAGAATGATCTGAACATCGATGAGCTGCTCAAGAAGGTGGAGCCAAAGGATTTGACCAAGTTCGGGCTGATTCCCGAGTTCATAGGCCGCGTGCCTGTGATGGTTTCTCTGGAACAGCTGACAAAGGAAGCTATGGTGCGCATTCTGTCAGAGCCGAAAAATGCCCTGATGAGGCAGTACCAGAAGCTGTTTGAGCTGGACAATGTGAAGCTGGAATTTACCCGGGAGGCTCTGGAGGAAATTGCACAGCTGGCAGTAGACCGCAAGATTGGCGCCAGAGGACTGCGCTCTATCCTTGAATCAGTGATGATGGACCTTATGTATGAGATTCCGTCCGATGATTCTATCGGAATCTGTACCATTACCAGAGACGTAGTGAGAAAGGCAGGACAGCCGGAATTAGTATACCGCGACATGCCTCCTGCATCTGCCCGAAAACCGTTGTCAGAACGGCTTAGGGGGGACAGTAAGACAGGAGAAATTGCGTAGGCTGTCATGCTCCTGTGACAATTTAGAAGAGAGAAAGGGCCGCTGCAAATCAGATATGACCCGGACCAGAAGGCTTGTTTTCCGGCCGGTCCGGCACCTGCATTGCAGCGGCTTTTCAAATGGTTAAGATACAAGAGGTGAAAATTGAGAATGGGAGAACAAGTGATTACGATGCCCGTGGTGGCCCTCAGGGGGCTGACCATACTTCCGGGTATGGTATTGCATTTCGATATAAACAGGCCGAAATCAGTGGCCGCCGTAGAGCGGGCCATGGTGGGAGACCAGAAACTGTTCCTTGTGGCCCAGAGACA
>ERZ894240.2042-NODE-2042-length-9886-cov-5.210762_pt1 | contig 9886 bp, 8 predicted proteins | sample MGYA00380298_ERZ894240 | MGnify/ENA primary metagenome ERZ894240 (study PRJEB32331, sample SAMN06328419) | human gut metagenome | biome: human gut microbiome; feature: stool | host: Homo sapiens | collected 2014-06-27 ...
GGGTAAGGGAGAGCATCAGGTGGTTGGAGATCCCGGCGGTCAGGGGATAGACGGGGATGATGCGGCCGGTGGTGTTCCGGCGGTCCGCGGGCTCAAAGATGGGGTTGACCATGGCCCGGCGGCTCCCATGCTCCTCCACCATTCCGAAAAAGATATACTCCTCCCCGGCGCGGAGGGCGCGCTCCACATAGCTCTGGTTGAAAAAGGTGAGGTGGAGGGCCCCTGCCTGATCCACCACCCGCAGCTGGACCAGCTCCAGCCCCCGGCGGATCCGGGCCAGACGGGGATGCTCCGCGGCCATGGCCCGGACGCACACCTTCCGGCCCAGAGGGGCGGAGCGGATGGAGTAGATCTCCCGGCGGTCCTCGTAGTCCCGGGGGAAGTAGGTGAGCAGCTGGGCGCACCGGGTCAGTCCCAGCTTCTCCAGCTTTTTCGCCCGGGCCTCTCCCACTCCGGGGAACTGGTCCAGGGAGGTATCCAGTGTGATGGCCATAGGCGCGCCTCCTTTCCGTCCGGGTGGGATCCCGTACAGCGGCAATATTTTACCACAAGTTTTTGGGGGCGTAAAGGGAGGGACGGCAAGAGGCCCCGGCGATCCGCCGGGGCCTCTTGCCTGTGTGTGTTGTAAAAGGAGAGAGAAAAGAAATAGAGAAAGATTGTAATCACTGAGTACGCTTATATCCTAACGGATAATTGCGTCAGAATCGTGACCAACCTGTGAACGTTTTGGAAACAATCCCGCTCCTTTATGAACAATTTATAAAAACATCCCCATCACAGCCCGGTGAGGTCAAAGGGAGGGGTGTACTCCTCCCGGGCGCTGGTGCGCTCCTGACAAAAACCGGGCAGATCCAGATTCCGCATATAGTCCGCGCAGCTCTCCATCTCCCCCCGGCGGAGGCGGCGGTCCAGCTCGGGAAACGCGCTCAGGTCCCCCCAGGGTGTGTACTGGCTCATCAGCGAGAAGAGGACCGCCCCCTTGGGGAAGGTCCGGGCCACCCAGTCCATCACCGCCTTGGCCTGGGCCGTCTGTCCCGGAAGGATCAGATGGCGGATCACCACGCCCCGGGTGAGCAGCCCCGCCTCATCAAACTGACAGGGTCCGGTCTGGCGGAACATCTCCTCAATGGCGGCCTGGGCGGCCCCGGGATAGTCCGGCGCGGCGGAGTAGCGCCCGGCGGTCTCCGGGTCCAGGTACTTCAGATCCGGGAGATAGACGTCCACCCGGCCCTCCAGGGCCCTGAGGGTCTTCACCTGGTCATAGCCCCCGGTGTTCCACACCACCGGAACCGGGAGGGGCTCCTCCAGCACCTGGCGCACGATGTGGGCGTAGTGGGTGGGGTTGACAAAATTGATGTTGTGGGCCCCCTGGCGGATCAGCTCCAGGCAGATCTCCCGCAGGCGGGGGACGGTGAGCGCTTTTCCGAAGTCCCGGTGGCTGATTGCCTCGTTCTGGCAGAACACACAGCCAAGAGAGCAGCCAGAGAAGAACACGGTCCCGGAGCCCCGCTTACCGGAGATGGGGGGTTCCTCCCAGTGGTGGAGGGCCGCCCGGGCGGCCACTGGCAGGGCCGGCATCCGGCACCAGCCCTCCCCTTCCGTCTCGGTGCGCAGGACCCCGCACCGGCGGGGACAGAGGTTGCAGATCATTGGGCGGCCCCCCTCCGGCGGTAGATACACTCCACCATGCCGTTCTCAGCACGGTGGGAGACAAGCTCCAAAAGCTTCGGCCCCCTCAGTCCGCGGAACAGGGGGATCCCCGCCCCCAGCAGGGTGGGGATGATGGTCAGCCGCAGTTCGTTGATCAGGTCCAGCTCCAGGGCCTGACGCACCAGGTCCGCCCCGCCGCACAGCCATATATCCCGGCCGGGGAGGGCCCGGAGCCGGGCTGCCAGCCGGTCCAGTGACAGGTCAGTAAAATGGATGTCTCCCTCCGGCTCCGGCGCGTCCCGGTGGGTGAGCACCCAGGCGGACAGCCCCTCATAGGGCCAGGCACTGGGAGAGAGCTGGGTGGTGATCTGGTCGTAGGTCCTTCGCCCCAGGATCACCGTATCCACGGTCCGGACGAAGTCCGAGTAGCCTCCGTCCCCCTCCCAGGATGGATCCTGGCCGGTCAGCCAGTCCACGCCCCCTGCGGGGTCCGCCAAATAGCCGTCCAGGCTCATGGCGATATAGAGCACGATGCGTCTCATCTCAGATCCCTCCCATCAAAAGTATCCCAATCTGCTGTCCACCGCGTCCCGAAAAGCCTGGAACGCGTTGGGGACCGCATAGTCCTGGGCCAGGGCCTGCCGGTCGGCCCACACCCACCCCTCCGGAAGGGCTTCCGCCGGGATACGGGCGGTCCGCGCCTGCATCCGCCACTCGATATGGGTAAAAATGTGCCTGCCCTGTCCGGCGGGTTCCAGTTCCTCCGGCGCAAGCCCGAGGAGAGCGGGGATCGCACATTCTTCCACAGGCTCATTGGGGTACTCCCACAGTCCGGCCAGCAGCCCCTTGTCCGGCCTGCGGTGCAGGGCCACCCCCCGATCTGAAAAGATCAGATAGACCCGCCGCTGTTCCACCCGCCGGGCCTTTTTGGGAGCCTTGACCGGCAGCTGTTCGATGCGGTCCTCCAGCCGGGCCCGGCAGAACTCCGCCCCGGGGCAGCGGTCACACAGGGGCGCGCCGTTGGGCAGGCATACGGTGGCCCCCAGCTCCATCATGGCCTGATTGAACTGGCCGGGCGCTTCCGTCGGGATGATCTGACGCAGCGCCTCCGTGATCCGCCGCTTGACCGCCGGAGTCGTAATGTCCCCCGTGTCCCCGGTAATCCGGGTCACCACCCGCAGGACGTTTCCATCCACCGCCGGGACCGGCAGTCCGAAGGCGATGGAGGCCACTGCCCCCGCGGTATAGTCCCCCACCCCGGCCAGAGAGCGGATCTCATCATAAGTATTTGGGAATACTCCGCCGAAGTTCTCCACGATCTGGCGGGCGGCCTTTTGGAGGTTTCGGGCCCGGCTGTAATAGCCCAGTCCCTGCCACAGCTTCATCAGGGCGTCCTCCGGCAGAGCGGCTAGGTCGGCCACGGTGGGCACCGCCTCCAAAAACCGCCGGTAATAGTCCAGCACCGCCGCTACCCGGGTCTGCTGGAGCATGATCTCTGAGATCCAGACCCGGTATGGCGTGGGATCGCTCCGCCAGGGCAGCACCCGGGCATTTTCCCGATACCACAGCAGCAGCGGAATGGGGAGTTGTTCTAATTCCTTCATCATGGGGTTCCTCCTTGCGAACCTCCGCCTGCCGGAGCGTTCAAAATATAATCATTTAGTTATGCGATCTATAATCAAATTGGGGATAGTATTTTCGCTGGAAAGGTGGTAAAGTTCTACTTGCAAAAGGTTAAAAAATTAACGAGCCCCCGATAGCCGCTCTTGTCGGTGGGTTTGTCAAAAAACCTTTGCAGCTCGATTTTCCATTCCTTCCTTCTCACAAAACAGTCAAAAGCGGAAGCCCGGCGGGGCTTCCGCTTTTGGCATTTTCGAGGATGCGGTCTGCCTCAGCCCCGCCGGACCACATTTTCCAGGGGCTCTCCGGCCAGATAGCGCTTCAGGTTTTCCAGGGCCAAGCGGACGCAGTTTTCCCGGGTGACCGGCAGGCGCAGGCCGCCCGCCACATGGGAGGTCAGCAGCAGGTTGGGCACATCCCACAGGGGGCTGTCCTCCGGCAGGGGCTCCGGCGTGGTGACGTCCAGAGCGGTGCCCCACAGATGTCCGCCATTCATCAGCTCCACCAGGGCGTCCTGGTCCAGAACAGTGCCCCGGCCCGCGCTGAGGAGAACGGCGTCCTCCTTCATGCGGGCCAGCCGCGCCCGGTCCATCAGGCCGTCGGTCTCCGGGGTGTGGGGCAGGGTGAGGGCCACCACATCGGCCTGGGGCAGCAGGCGGTCCAGCTCAGACAGGGGGAACAGCTCATCAAAGCCGGGGACGGGGACATTCACCGAACGCTTCAGGCCGATGGTGCGTTTTGCCCCCAGGGCCTTGCACAGCTGGGCGAAGGCGGAGCCCACATGGCCAGCCCCGGCCACCAGGACAGTGGCGCCCACCAGAGTGCGCACCGAGCCGATGTCCTGATCCCATTTGTGCTCCCTCTGGCGGTCCCGGCACAGGGGGAGCTTGCGGTACAGGGCCAGCAGGCTGGCCAGCAGATGCTCTGACACCGACTGGCTGTTGGTCCCCGCGGAGGAGGTGAGCGCTGCGCCCGCAGGCATCACATCCACGTACTCCTCAGTCCCGGCCCACATACAGTGGAACCACTTCAAATGTGCCGCCTGGGCCACCATATTGGGCCTTGGCCAGCCCAGGATAACTGTGGCCTGGGCAAACTGCTCCGGCGTGGCGGTACGGCGGCCTGCGTAGAGGTGGACGGCGTCTGGTGCGGCGGCTTCAAAGACGGCTTTTTCCTCCTCCGTGAGGGGGAGCATATTCAAAATCGTTTCACTCATGACGATTCTCCTTACTGTCCATGCGGTACGCTGTGGGGTGTTTCGTGGACCTATTGTACCACACTCAAACCGGCTTCGCAATGAGTATCACGGGGCGGAGGCGCGGCCAGACGCCGCCCCGCCCGGAGCGCACAGTCCCCCGTGTTCCCCTGGGGCGGGCCGGAACAAAAGCAGGCCATCAGAAGCCTTGCGGCACAAGGTTTCTGATGGTCTGCTCTGATCCTACCCATTATTTTTCTCAAAGCGGTAGCCCACTCCGCGCAGGGTGACGATCCGGTCACTATACGGCGTGATGGCCCGGCGGACCTGCTTGATGTGGGTATCCAGCGTGCGGGTATCTTCGGGAAGGTCGCCGCCCCAGACGGTATCCAGGATCTTTTTCCGGGAAACCACCACATCTGGATTGGCGGCCAACAGGGCCAGCACATCAAATTCCTTCGGTGTCAGGCTGACCTGGTTTCCATCCACCATGACCCGGCGGGCGATCAGGTCGATATAAATGCCGTCCTGCTCGATGCTCCGCTGGCGCATGGAGTCCAGAAGGGGGCCGCGCTTCATGATGGCGGAGATGCGCAGCATTAGTTCCCTGGGGGAGAAGGGTTTGACTACATAGTCATCCGCCCCCAACTCCAGGCCGCGGATCCGGTCAGCCTCGTCTCCCCGCTCGGACAGGATCAAAATCGGGACCTGGGAAAAACTGCGGATCGTCTGGCAGACGGAAAACCCATCCAGCTCCGGCAGCATCACGGCGAGGATCACGAAATCAAATGTGCTCTGCCGGAAGAGCGCCACGGCGGTATAGCCATCGCTGGCCTCGGCTACATCATATCCCTCCAGCCGGGCATACCGCCCGATCTGAGCACGGACGGCCATATCGCCGTCTACGATCAGGATACGCTTCATAGAACTACCTCCTCTCGATTTCTGAACCGCCTATTGATCTTGGCGATATTGGGCCTGGACCAGGCGGAGCCTTTCCCGGTATTGGTCAACGGCCTGCGGCGGCGCCACGAGCGTGAGCTCTGGCTCCAGCGCAAACAGCCAGCCGAAAAACTGTGGGCTCAGCACCAGGGGGATGCTGACGGTGAAATGCTCCGGTCCGTCCGGGACCAGGATCACATCCTGGCCAAAGCGGTCCAGGACCACGCCTACCATGGCGCGCGTTCCCCGCAGCGTGACAGTCATCTCCTCCCCGCTGTACATTCCAAAATGCTTTTGTCCATAGACGGCAATATCAAAGGCGGAGTATTGCTCTGTGCCCTCAAGGGGTTTGTCCGTAACAGTGATCCCCGTCATCTTATCCACACGGTAGTGGCGCATCTCCCGGTTCGCGCTGTCGTACGCCACCAGATAGTAGTTGTCACTGTTCCAGATCAGGCCGTATGGGGAGACGGCGTACTGCTGTCCCCCGCGGCGCAGGACCTTTTTTCGCTGGAGGTCATAGTCAAAATACTGAAAGGTGATGGCGCGCCGGGCGGCGATGGCAGCATGCAGCCGGTCCACATTGAAGTAAATGCTCTCATTCATCACCTTGACCCGGCCGCTGACAAACACCTGCCGCTGTAACTGGCGGGCCTGGTAAACGCTGGCCAGGTGCTCCAGCTTGCGAATCAGCGCGTCGCTCTTCCGCCGGGTGATGAACCGCGAGGACTGGACCGCGTCCACCAGTAGCTTCAGCTCCGGCAGTTCAAAATCCCGAGCGCCTACAAACCACCCGGGGTGCTTCCCCTTCCGGCATTGGACGTCCACGCCAAAGCGGAACAGGGCGTCCAGGTCATCATAAACGCTTTTGCGCTCTGCCTGAATGTCATAGCGGGCCAGCTGGGAGATCAGCTCCTGCACCGTCATGGGATGTTCCTCATCGGTCTGCTGGGTGAGGATCTGACACAGGTATAGCAGCTTCAGCTTCTGATTGGCACTCCGGGCCATGGGGACCACCTCCGCAGAATGGGATCAGGACCAGGACGCCCAAATTTCGGGGCAGTAGCCCACAGTGGCCTGCTTCCCGTTTCGGACGATTGGAGTGCGGAGCAGGGCAGGATCCTGGAACAGCTTGTCCAGCTTGGCCTGGTCAGAGGCCAGATACTGGAGCAGCACGGTGTCCGGATGCTTGGGGTCCACCATAGCCTCCAGACCGACAGCCTGGCGCACACTGGTCAGCTCTCCCAGGCTCATGCCATATTTTCTGACATCCACAGACTGAACGCGGATCCGCCGCTCCTTGAACCATCGTTCCGCCTTTTTCGTGTCAAAGCTCTTGGAGCTCCCAAAAATCTGGATATTCATACATAGACCTCCCGGGGACCAGCGGAGTGGGTACGGACCGCGCAGACCGGAGTAGATTTCTGAAAAAAGGAATAAAAAGGCAGAAATCGGCCGCAAACGCAGAACATCCGCCCCGCAGATCCCAGAGATCCTGTCCCGGTTTTCCCCCGCTCATCGGCGCTCCCCCTCCACTTCTGAATTTACTGGGAAAAGTATACCATATTTTGCCGGGAGAGACAAGATACTTCCCGTAAGAAACAGGCCTTTCCCAGAAAAACGTCAACTTGGCAAACTTTCTGTCAGTTTTTGTTTCAGAGGTATACAGCGGAGGAAAGTTGTGGTATACTAAATTTAATTGATTCCCAGATGGGCCGCATTTTCTGTGCGGCCCCGGAGTGGATTTATACGCGGATGGAGCGCTCGAGCGGCTGCGCTCGCCCCCCGCGTTTAAATAGCGTATTCCCGAACGATGCGGAACAGGCTGGTCCGGGACTGCGCCGGGCGTTTCAAACATCTCACCAAAGACGAAGAAAAGCGGATCTCCCTAGGCGAGGCAGGGCTACGGGGGCAGGTTTCTTCGTCTGGTCGTTTTACAGACCGCACAGAACAGGGCGGGATATTTTGCGCCTGTTGATAACAAAACAGTGCTATGATGTAACGATCAGAAAGGAAGTAACGAAAATTTTATGGCTGAAAAATTGAAAATCATCTCTCTGGGCGGTCTGAATGAGATCGGCAAGAACCTGACAGTCTACGAGTACGGCAACGACATCATTGTTGTGGACTGCGGCATGGGGTTCCCGGATGATGATATGTATGGCATCGATGTGGTCATCCCTGACGTAAGCTATCTCATCAAGAACCAGAGCAAGATCCGGGGCATCTTTATCACCCACGGGCACGAAGACCACATTGGGGCCATCCCCTATGTGCTGCGTTCTGTCAATGCGCCCATCTATGCCACCCGGATGAGTGCCGGGCTGATCCAGCTGAAGCTGGAGGAGCACCGTCTGGTATCTAAGACCAAGATGATTACCTGTGAGGCAGGAGATGTGATCCAGGCAGGCAAGTTCTCTGTGGAGTTTATCCATGTGAACCACTCCATTGCGGATGCTGTGGCCTTCGCCATCAAGTCCCCAGTGGGCACTGTGGTCCATACTGGTGACTTCAAGATCGACACCACCCCTATCCAAGGCGGAATGATCGATTTGGCCCGCTTCGGTGCTCTGGGGCGTGATGGTGTGCTGGCCCTGCTGGCTGACTCCACCAATGTGGAACGCCCGGGATATACCCGCAGCGAGAGCAGTGTGGGCAACTCTTTCGATGTACTGTTCAAGGGTTGTGAGGAACGTATCATCGTTACGACTTTCGCCTCCAATGTGGACCGTCTCCAGCAAATCATCAACGTGGCGGCTCGGTATGGCCGGCGGGTTGCAGTCACAGGCCGCTCTATGGAGAACGCCATGAAAGTCTCCACCGCCCTGGGCTATATGAATATCCCGGACGGGGTGTTGATGGATCTAAATCACATCAAGTCTCTGCCCAAAAACAAGGTGTGCATCATCACCACCGGCAGTCAGGGCGAGACTATGTCCGCCCTGTCCAGGATGGCCTTCTCCACCCACCGCCAGGTAGACATCCAGCCCGGTGATAAAGTGATCGTTTCCGCCTCCACCATCCCGGGCAACGAGAACGCCATGGGCAACGTCATCAATGAGCTCTACCGCAAGGGGGCCGACGTGGTCAACGAGCGGGAGCTCCCCCTCCATGTGTCCGGCCACGCCTGCCAGGAGGAGCTGAAGATCATCCACGGCCTGGTGAAGCCCAAATTCTTCATCCCGGTCCACGGAGAGCAGCGCCACCTGAAGCTCCACGCCAAGCTGGCCCGCCAGATGGGCATGGACCCCCGGGACATCCTCATCAGCGACATCGGCCGGGTGATCGAGCTGACGCCCAAGACCTGCAAGCTGGGCGGCACCGTCACCGCGGGCAAGGTGTTCGTGGACGGCTCCGGCGTGGGCGATGTGGGGAGCGTGGTCCTGCGGGACCGCCGCCACCTGGCCCAGGACGGTATGGTGGTCGTGGTGGTCTCCATGTCCGGCGAGGACGGGGCCCTGGTCTCTGGCCCGGACATCATCACCCGGGGCTTCGTGTATGTGAAGGAGTCCGAGGGCCTGATGGATGAGCTGCGGCAGGTGGCTCTGGACGCCATTCTGGACGTAGACACCCGGTATGCCACTGACTGGTCCGCCATCAAGCAGTCCATCAAGGCCGACCTGTCCAACTATCTCTATAAAAAGACCAAGCGCTCCCCCATGATCCTGCCTGTCATCATGGAAGTGTAACGCCCATGCGGCAGAAACATAAGCAGCCCGCCGGGCCCCTTTCGGGGCCTGGCGGGCTGCTTATGTTCTGAATCCTGCGGTTTATTTCCGCTTTTTGTGCTTGTCAAAGAAGCCCTTCAGGCCGCTCTCCTCCGGGACGTCCTCGCCCATGGCCTCGGCATAGGCCCGCAGGGCCTCCTTCTGCTCCCCGGTGAGGGAGGAGGGAACCTGGACCCGGACGGTGACATACTGGTCGCCCCGGCCCCGGCCCCGCAGCTCCGGGATGCCCTTGCCCCGCAGGCGGAAGGTGGTTCCCGGCTGGGTCCCGGCGGGCAGGTTGTACTTCACCTTGCCGTCAATGGTGGGGATCTCCAGCTCCGCGCCCATGACCGCCTGATAGAAGGTCACCGGCTGCTCATACAGGACGGTGGTCCCGTCCCGGCGGAACTGATTGCTGGGCTTCACCCGCACCCCCACGATCAGGTCGCCGGCGGGGCCGCCGTTTTTGCCTGCGTTGCCCTGGCCCCGCAGGGAGACGGCCTGCCCGTCGTCGATACCGGCGGGGATGCTGACGGTGACCCGCTTGCTCTTTTTCACGCTGCCGCTGCCGCTGCAGGCCTTACAGGGGCTGTGGATGATCTTTCCGGTGCCCCGGCAGCGGGCACAGGCCGCCGTACTGGAGAAGGCGAAGCCGCCGGTGCGCTGCTGCACCCGCACCACGCCGGTGCCCCGGCAGTCGGGGCAGGTCTCCGCGGTGGTCCCAGGCTCACAGCCGGAGCCGTGGCAGGCCCCGCACTCCTCGCTGCGGTTC
>ERZ894240.2045-NODE-2045-length-9880-cov-95.255267_pt1 | contig 9880 bp, 11 predicted proteins | sample MGYA00380298_ERZ894240 | MGnify/ENA primary metagenome ERZ894240 (study PRJEB32331, sample SAMN06328419) | human gut metagenome | biome: human gut microbiome; feature: stool | host: Homo sapiens | collected 2014-06-27 ...
TTCCTTTTCCCTTTTCTTTTTCTTTCCTCTTCCATTCCTTTTCTGCCATCGGATTCACCAATGCTGCCATCTGCAAATTTACCACTGCCAATTGTTCATCAGAGAACGATCTCAAATAAGTATGTGTTATCTCTTCCGAAGCATGGCTCAATCCTGCACTAATTTTAGCCACCGGAATATCCTCATTATATGCTAGAGTCGCCCACGTATGTCGTGCTACGTATGAAGTTAGCCTCACCTCTAATCCCAATCGTTCAGATAACCGATACAAATGTTTATTGTAAAGTCGCAAGGTACTCTCATACTGACGCCTTTCTTCTGGTATGCTTCCCGGTTGGCGTATAATCCTTAATAAATAGGGTGAATCAAGATCATCACATAAATATCTCTCAATAATTTCCCACATCCACGGTTCAAGTGTAATCGTCAACATTCTCCCCGTCTTGCTGCGGCGATAGCAAAGCACATTATCATGAATATCCGTCTTCCTCAAGTAAACTAAATCTATAAAAGGAATCCCCCTTAAATAATAAGAAAGGATAAACAGATCTCGTGCCATCACTAAACTTGGCTCCTCCAAATCTGCACCTGCCACCATACGAAGCTGTTCAATACTCAGCGCTCTCTTCTTCGTCTCTTCATACCCCATAAACACCTCACAAAAGAGCTTCTTAGCGTCTTTCACCATTCCCTGCCTCTCAGCCCCTTTACAAATAGCCCGTAACGCTCGAAAATAGCATGCCGAAGTATTTCGTGAACATCCCGACGCCCACAAATAGTGCTCAAAACCCAGAAAAAATCCTGCTGTCAAATCTTTAAAAGTTAGCAACTCGATATTAGTAAACTCTTCTAAGCTATGCAATATACTTCTGCAAGTATGCTCTGCCGAAAACTTAAACAATTCCCCCAGCCCCTCCGCATGAGCCACAATACCTTCCTTTAATGTCTTCATTCTCATCACACTGTTCTTTTTAATTAATGATTATTTCCTCCCCAACCCCACTCTCCATCATTTGTTTTGGGGTGAAAAAGAGGTAAACATCAAAAGTAAGAACAGGAAAGTTGGCTGCTTGTCATGAAACATGCATAAATACCCGTATATAGTGTATATAAACAAAAAAGTAGTTACCTACATTAGATAACTACTTAACTTTTTGTATTTCTCCTGGGATTCTCCTGAGAGAGTTACTACGCTGATATTTAAAACTTTATGTTTTTAGTTTCAAGCATATCCCATGATTTAACCCCACTGATTTTCTATGTGCTTTTGCGGTAGTTTGCTCATGGAGAACACTAGATGCAAAGATAAACATATTTGTTGATTTATCAAATTTCGAGAGCATATAGGCATTATAATTATTATAAGGTAGTAATAGCTTCTTTTACTACATCATTTAACCAATTGTGTCCAATTGCAAAATTACGAAAAGCCAAAAATTCATTATCATTATCATTGGCTTCATTAACAAAACGTCTGACCAATATATTTATAGCATGCTTTTGTTCTTCTGGAGTTGAATTATAAACAAGCTCTGAAACTATTTCTCTCTTAAATTTATCAATAATTTTTTTTCTACCGTCATTTAGATATTTACGATCTATTCTACATGTTTCTATTGTATATTTATAATCTTCGTTGTCAGAAGTTATTTTCCCATCTTTTTCAAATATCAAATAAGGACTTGGATCTGATTGCTCTGGATTTATTAACTTTGGTTGTTCTTGAAGATTATATTTGTTGGATGATATAGTATTGATGCTTTTTAAATCTTTTGTATTAGGACATTTAGCTCGCTTTCCTTTTATTGCGAAGTTTATACCTTTATAATTATTGCAGTAGTGACACGCTAATAAAAGATTATCCCAACTATATGCTAACCAGTAGTAAATTTGCTTAGGTCTAAAATGTTCAATATGATATTGTTCAACCTTTTGTTCGCAAAAAGCACATTTGTTGTTATATATAAGCACTAATCTATCTCTAATATCATCAGTTTTATATCGATCATTGTAAGGTGCTTCATTTATATAATGTTTCTTTGCTATTAGTTCTAATCTCCTTTGGTGTGTTAACTTATCATCACCAATAACTAGTGATGGTGGTATTACTGCTAAGTCTTTATCGATCTTCTTCATTTTGATATTCTTCTAAAATGCTATCTATCAAAGAGTCAATTTCGTTCTCACTAACAAAATTCTTACCTTTTTCTTTTTGTTCCTGTAACTTTGAAATAAGTTTCTTATTTATTTTATACAATAAATAAGTGTCGTTAGTATCGGAATTATTATCATCTGTGTCTAATCTGGAATCTTCCAATCCAAACAGAGAAGAAGTTACCAAAGTATTCATCATGAGATGATCTAAGTCCTTTCTATAATAGGGTTCACTCACTTTTGTTATGCCGTTCACTCTATACGTTCTAAATATAATAGAATCGTCTGATGCGCCTTGAATAATTGTAGGGCTGTGCGTCGTAAATATGAACTGTATATTTGGAAATATATTTCGTAACTTACTAACAATTATTCTTTGCCATTTTAAATGTAAATGTTGATCTATTTCATCGACTAAAACAACGCCTTTTGTTTTGAATATATCATTGCTATTCTTTTTATATAAACGATACAACAAATCACAGACAAAAATAATGATACTCCTATATCCTTCTGATAATTGATCTATACCTAGGAAACATCCTTTTTCCTCAAAAAAAATCTTACTCCCTTCAATGTGAGTTTTAACGTTTCTTTCGAGTAAATTAAATAGAATGTCTTCTAATTGTTTAGTTGCAACTTTTATTTTTAGCTTATTTTCTTCAGCTTGCTCCTCTTCCAATTTTAGATTTTTCAGCCATTGCTCTGGGCTATTTAGTGTAAGATCATTATTGAATAATGACATGAAACCATATTTTTCAGAAGGATCAGCATTATATCTTCCGCGATGTGTACCATAAGCATAAAGATTATCAAGATATATTGCATTAGAAATATTATATTGATGCCCCCACTCATCAATACCATATAGATCGCTATTATTATCCAATATATCGGATGCAATTCCTGTATCCCGCTTTTCAGTTTTATATTTGATATAATTTCCGTTAAAAGCAAGATATATTGCCATTATTATAAGTGACTTTCCGTCACCATTCTCTCCAAGAAAATATATTTCTTTTGATTTTTCAAAGTCAATATTTACAGGCTCTTTTATTGATAGAAAATTCCTGATATGTAATTCTTTAACGTAACACGCATCAAAGCTATATCCTTCAAGCCATGTTTTGAATTGATCAAAAGTTAAACTTAAAGCTTTATGAAATTCATTTTTCTCACATATACTATAAAACTCATCATTCGAGAGTTCTTTATTTGTAAATCTGGAAAACCTTTCTAATAATACTTTTTTAAATAATTTTCCAACTTTAGGATTATAATATACAACAGAGAAGTCATAAGGTACTTCATTTTTTCTCCTATTTGTCGGCTCTGTTGCTTCTGCAACCACTAAAGCACTGCGAATATTAGTAAGCTGTTTATCTTTAGAATCAATATAAAAGACACCTTTCATGTTATCTTTTGAATACTTAGTTGCAAAGTCTTTTACAACCCCTCCATGAGTAAAGATCAAAGCTAGTAATGAAAATATTTTCTTTTCTATTGGATATTTTTGAATTTCAATCCAATAATCAGGAATTGGATCATCTAGAGAGTTGATACCAAGAAATGAACGCAAAATTCTTTCATTAATTTTTGCTTCCTTATTCTTATATTTCTGTATAGTATCAACACTATATATAACATCCAATGCTTGGACTATATCATATTTAGTCCATGATGTCCTCAGTTCTGTAAAATCTATCTGAATAGAATCCATGATTATACTTTTTTATAAGATATAATAAGCTCATTCACATCTAATTGATATTCATCAGAGCGTCCCATTTTGCTGTGAATATATTCCCTTGATTGTAAATCGCATTTATATCCTTTCCCCAAGACAGAACTCCCAATGTTTAATATTTCTTCTTGGTTAATCATTCCATTATTGCTGTAGCTTAAGACTAAATGGGATTCCCTATTTTTAACCCCTTCAAATAATAATTTGAAAGCATTTCTCACCTCTTTCTTCTTATCAAAAGGGGATTGGTGTCGATCATCCCTATACCGACCTTTATACTTTATAATGGGGTGATCATATCGGACTAAAGTTTCTATAGCATGATAAAACCTTGAGTAATGAACCGTACTATATGGTGGGTCTGCATAAACGATAGAATTTTTTTCTATTACTCGAAGACAATCCATATAGTCTAGTGATGTTACTTTATATTCAAAATTAGTTTCTATATTTAATGTGGAAATCAACTCTTCAAATTTTTTAGAAAACAAATTCCATATATTTTTATGACGATATATTAAAATATCATTCATATTAGATTCAGTAACATCTCGATATTGCGCAAAATGACCTGTACTTTGTGATGCATAAGACATTGAAAAGATTAAGGCTGACAATATTGCATAATACGAAGGTGTACCAATATAATCTTCTGCTGTTGCTCTAATAGAATCTATCCATACACATTGTTCAAATGACCAATATGTACCAGAATAATATTTTGTGAATAGGTTAAAACCTATTCCAAAATCAAAACTAATCAGTTCTTGTTGAGCTTTCTCAAGTTGCTGTAACTCTTTATAGTTGGTGATTTGGGTATAATCAAATTCTAATTGAGGATATCGTTCTTTGAACTCTGCTACTAAAAAACAAACACGTTCCTCAATCTCCTGTATTTGTAGAGGCGGAATTAAACGATTTAGATTTAGCAAATACGTATTACTAAATATGGCTGAGTATTGCTGTATATCGTTTGCATGTATATTATATTCGTCTTTTAAAGATGCGGAAATTATGGATGTTCCTGAAAATAAGTCACATAGCCATTCGGAATCCACGTTTAGATTTTGAATTGATTCTGTTACATATTTCAATATTTCTCTTTTGGCTCCCATATATTTAATTAAATGGGGTATATTTTGACTACTAATCATAAACGTAAGTTAATTCTATTTCAATTATATGCAAATATAGAGAAAGTTTTCCGCTTTCTTGCTGGATTTGAGATTTTATGTATGCAAAATATAGTATCTCTTCTCATAATACTTTTAAAATTTGAACAGATACTTTTACCGTTTGGGCTTTCTCTGTTTTCTCTTTTTGGGTTTAGGCATTTGCTCTTCTAATAATGTAGAACTCAATGTAAAGTCTACTCCCAATGAAAAAATGGATAACAAGGAATCACCGCCATTGTTTTTTTGTTGATTGTTAGAATGTTTGTTTTCCATCTTGCTATCAAGATTGCGACAAATATTGTTTTCTTTTTCACTGGATTGGAGTATATCTTTTTTCTTTTCACTAGTAAAAGTTTGCGTCTGTAATTCAAGTTGTGAAGAGATAGAATCATTCTTCATTGTGTTGTGGTAGTCAAACGATTCGTAATGTTGGCGGTCGTAACCAAAGAGTTTATCAAAGCCCTGTTCCGATTGTTGGAACAGGTTCACACGGTCAAAACCTCCTTTGATTATCCCGTTCTTGGTATTCTTATGATTGGTGAGTGGTGATAGCTTCTTTTTATTGGCTTGGTCTTTTCGGTTCACAATCAAATGGCAGTGCATATTTAGTTTATTATCAGAACGACTACGGTCAAAATGAATCTTGCCATAGAACTTTATATCCGATGCTGATAGTCTTTTGTTGAAGTTCTTGGCATATTCGGGGATAAATACCTCACGAATATAGCGTTTCATCGCTTCGGATTGCTCCTGTTCGGTGTTACCCATTGCCCGAAGCTCACTTTTCGATGGGCTGACATGGATAGCGTAAAATTTAGCATCTGTTTTCAGCAGTTGCCCGATATTACTGTCTATATCCTTTATCAAAACCGATTTATAGATATTATCCTTCGTCAGATTAAAAAATCCATCGGTATAGATACCCTTTTCCATACGTTCTAAATCTTCATGCTCCATGTAATTAGCTAACTGTCGGCTACTACCAGCATTATTATATATACCATTAGATGGTGGAGCAAAGTCTATGTGCATAATCCTATGTATTTATCAGATTGCTGATTTCAACTTTCAGGTTCTCTTTTCTTTTGCTATCCATCACACCACAAGCGGACAACTCCGAATAGAGTTGTATCAGGTGAAGCAACTTTTTGTAATCCCGTTGGTGTATCTGGTAAAGTGCATTAATCTGCTTGGATTGGTTGTTTATTACATCGGCATGATTGCCGAACTGTTCGCTTAACTTTTTCAGCACGGCTGTTTGTCTCTCCTGACTGGCTTCCAATTGAGAGAGAATAAGAGTTTCCAAAGTTTTACCGATAACATCGAAACGCAAAGCGATAGAATTTGTTACTCGTATCATGGGATTCAGTTGTTCTTCCTCATAGTGACGGATGAATCGGATAATATCATCCTGTCTCTTATTTATTTTCGCCAGTTCCGATTTTACGGATTCAGGTGCTTCGGATGGGTTGATATGTGCCTTATCTATATATCTAAACGCAACTTTACAACTTCGCTCTTTTTCAGGGAATAGCGTTTGCATATCTTCTCTACCAAAGCTGCCGTTTCCTTGTCTATGGAAATGGTAGTGAATATCGTTTTTCGACTGCTGTTTGGCATGGTAATTACTTTTTTATAGAAATATGAATAGATAAATGCCTGATAATAAGCATTACAAAGAAAATGCTTATTACAGGTGTCATTACAGCGTGTTCTTGTAACACGCTAAAGCCGAAGGCTTTGCCCCGCAGGGCAAGAGGGAAGAACAGGACTTGTCCAGTTCCCTCTTGCTTCATTTAGCGAAACGAGCCGAGCCACAGGGCGAGGCGGTTTCTGCTAAATGGGGAGCGATGGCACTGCATCAGGCGGTAACATTACCCACCCTGTTTTGCAGTGGTTTGCTTATCAAATTGATTTTCTCTTTTGAACCGTTCGTAGGTTTTGCAGTCGGTATTTTCTTGAACAAATGCACGAATGTCAGAGGCACGGTAATAGGTTTTATGACTAATCATAAAGAAAGGAAGTTTGCCACTTGCCCGATACCGTTGTAAGGTTCGGAAAGATACTTTCAACAGGAAAGCTAAATTCTGATTGTCTAACAGATGGTCATTTTCATCCAACACTTTATCAGTATTGATAAGTGATTGCAGGTTCTGACCTATTTCGTTGAGTTTCTTCGATAGCTTCTCCATCCACTTGTTGAAATTTTCGTTGTCTATATACATTTTGCTTCAATTTTAAGTTGAACATTAAGATTACCAATCGATTGATGAGGCAAAGTTCGGCAAACGGACGTAAATAAGTTAGGGGGAGTAGATATACTACACCCCTAATAATTGTTGATAAGTTGCTGATTTATAGATAGCCTTTCTTTTTACTTTCTTCGGTAATGGCTTTGCGAAGTATATCCAAAAACTCGGTTCGTTTATTGGCTTTACGGCAAATTACATTCTCGTGTTTTTTGTGGATGTCCCCCAACTTGATATTGAAAAGATATTCAAAAGTTCTACCGATTTCCGTTAGTGGTGATTCTGTTCCGTTATGAGTAACTACTCTTTTGGATAAAAACATTCCGCTAACCAGTTCCATGATTTCAACAAGGTTGGTTTCATCGGTAAGATATAGGGGTGATGGTGGAAAGTTATTTTTCCGATTTTGGAACTGAATCGGGTATTTGATTCGCATATTGAGTATGCGAATTTCTGTGTTTATAACTTCTATCGCTTCATCAACAAGCAATAGCAAGGCATTTTTCCCCCGTCTCAAATCGTGAGCGGTACGATTTGAACTTGTTTAGTCCAAAGTAGAAATAACGTAATAATACTGCGTAGTCCTGCTCATTTATAGCAATGTTTGCCAAGTGGTTGGCAAGTTCTTGTAATGCTGCCGCAAAATCATTTACTGCAAACTCTTTCTGTGAGCATTCTGACAATAGCCGGAAAAACTTCTGTTCTGATAATTCTTTCATAATTCACACAATTAAAGATGTCTTTTGATTCTGATATTCTATTTCTTACTAATGATGTCATTGTATAAGTTCCCGTCAAACTCTTTATATCGAGCATCTTTATAGATTGCAACTAATTTTTTGCTATAAGCCTGAATCATCGCATTGGATTTTTGGGATAAGTTGGTCGCTAAGATTCCGCTTCCCAATATGCCTGGATTACAGATTACTGTATCTTTTTTTATGGCGTTCATAATCAATTCAGAACACGCATAATCATTAATGCCTGCTTTGCTTAACTTCTCCGATACATATTTATTGAGTTCCTGTTTCTCGTTAATCGTCATAAATCCATACCACAGCAAACACTTCATTCCCAATTTGGTGGCACTGGTTAATACATCAAGATAAGTATGTCCGTTGTTATTACGTTTGTCTATTTCATAAGGATCGATATGTAAAAACGTAGCTTTGGGAAGTGATGGCAATATTTTTAATACGCCATCAACCGAATCACAATTAAAGGTTCTAATTGGTGGTGTGACGGCTTGGTGCCTTGCAAATGTTTCGATATTCTCCAATGCCCCCTTTTCCAGATCAAAGAACAAATGCCCCTTAATATCATTATTCAATACTTTCATGGCTAATGCTGGAGAACCTAAATAGTTCCCATTTGCCATACTTTCACTCTCCAATTGATAATAAAGGGAATTTTTCAATATGTCATCTTCGTTCGCTTCGCTTAGGAAATGATAAATACCATATTCTTGTTCGGGAGTATGTGCTATTGTATAGATAGCACATGCTGAATTTGTTTCTACATATATCTGCGGTTTCTCTATTTGAAGAACCTCACAGAGAACAAGATGTTTGAGAACATCAGGTTGTTTGCCGAAATGAGTGTAAGTTTCCATAATCATTCTATTTATCATTATGGCGGCAATATTAAGCAGTAGAAAGCAAAAAAGCCTTGACGAAAGTCAAGACCTCTATTTTTGCTGTTGTTTTTTGCGGATTCTGCTTAGGGTTTCAGGAGTTACACCGAGAAAAAGTGCTATTTCTTTTAGGGATATTCGTTCTTGTAAATCGGGGCATCGTTTCATTAGTGCCTGATAACGTTGTTCGGGAGTATCACAATAGAATCTTAATAATCGTTGGTATATCTCGGCAAACATGGTTTCGGCAATTCGTCTGCCTAAGCGTTGTGTTTCCATATCTGTTTCCCAAAATTGGTTGAGTTCGCTTAATGGGAGCAAATAGACCTCGCAGTCAGTTGTTGCCTTTATGCTAACTGTTGCACTTGTTCTATTAATTAAAGAGGGATAATCACATACGAAATCATTCTCAAAACTGTAGCCAACAATCCATTCGTTGCCGTTTGTGTCTATGCGAGTAAGGCGAAATGTACCTGATGTAACAAAGCCTATATGATTCGTCTTATTGTTTTGACGAACCATATAGTCATTTCTTCTAAATGTTTTAAGGGTTCCATTCTCAAGAAAGAGTTTTTCTAACCTTGTGACATTTACACCTTCATTCGCATTAAATTTACTCATTTCAAATACTTTATAATTGCGAAGATACGAATAATAATAGCTGTATTGAATAATCTGGCACTAAAAATCATGCCGTAATGTCTTGTATCTCATATATAGTGCCAATAAGAACAACATCCTACCACTTCCAGACAGTATTGAAAACGGTTCTTGATTCTTCTTTTATTTGCCGATGAAAATAGAATCAACACGTTTTATAAACCATTTAAAATTGAAAGTATGGAAGTAGTAACCATTGAAAAGAGAACTTTTTCGTATGTCTGCGAACGGTTCACCGAGTTTGCCAAACGAATAGAAAGTTTGT